>LZQN01000022.1_pt1 | contig 51458 bp, 51 predicted proteins | sample 768531 | NCBI WGS metagenome assembly LZQN01 (sample SAMN05207080, study PRJNA324506) | oil field metagenome | isolation source: sample BH-FW-7 from oil reservoir | place: India: Bombay High | collected 2015-12-02
TACAACTTTTACCGGCCCCACCAAAGCTTGGGATATATGACACCCATAGGATTTGCTCAAAAATATGCTAAGGTGTCCAAGAGGTGGTCATCTAATACACACTCTTGACAAAAGAGGTTATTTAAAATAGACTTACCTGAAGCTCTTTTTTTGGCTTCCAGTAATATTTATTTAACCAAGAAGGTATTGTGCCGCCTGAAAGAAAACTTGGACGAGGTGAATTCCCTCCTACAGCCTTTTTCAAGATCTTTTGGGCGGCATAATGCCTTCTTTTTTTGCTTAATTGAAAAGAGCAGCTGCTTTTTCAAAGCCTTCTTCCAAGAAAACATCAATGGCCTTGGCTGATTTTTCAATGGCTTTTTTAATTTCAAGCTCTTCTTCTTTTTCAAAACGAGAAAGGACAAAATCTCTTTCTTTGCTTTTTTTGCGTTTGGTTGAGTGGATTCCTATCCTGAGACGAGTAAATTCTTTTGTCTTCAGCCAGTTAATAACCGAAAGAACGCCGTTATGGCCAGCTGGTCCAGCGTTAAAAGAAAATCTGATTTTGCCTATTTCCAGGTCTAACTCATCATGGACAACCAAAATATTTTTAGGATTAATCTGAAAAAAATCCAAAGTTTTTTTAACAGCTTTTCCAGAATGGTTCATAAAAGTTTGGGGCTTGAGAAGAAAAATTTCCCATTGAGAAGTTTTTAATCTTGCTACCTCTCCATTAACTTTTTTTATCTCTTTAAAAACTTGGTATTTTTCAAGTTCTTCTTCTTTTTTCTTTTCTAGCCATCTTTCCAGCGTCCAAAATCCAACATTATGGCGACTTTGGCGATATTCTTCTCCGGGATTCCCAAGGCCCACAATAAGAAAACTGTTTTTTAACATTTTTCTAGTTATTTTTAGTTAATAAAAAAACTACCTCTTTTTATTTGTTATTACCCTTCCTTCATCATCTAAAACTGAGTCTGAAGGAAGATTTTTTCTTGATTTGATTGCTCTTCTGGAGAGGAAAGTTGTTGCTCAATGTAGCTGGAAAGATTTTGAGAAACACAAATGATGATGTCAAATTTTTCAAAATAGTTTTCTTCTTGAGGATGTTCATCTTGCCTAGCGCTTCTCCCATCAAGTTTTTCTGCCAAATCATCCAGAGTAAAGAGAAATTGATTGGGATTTTTTGAAAAGAGAATTGTTTCGCTGGGGCTTGGTGGGCAAAATCCTTGAGATTGGTTATTGAACAACACCTCTATTTTAGCATATCCCACCTTTCCCAAAGAAGACTTTATCTTGGCTAGGTTTTTAGTTGGCGCAAAAGTAAAATTTTAGCGGCTTCTTTTTCTATTTCCTCTTTTCTTTTTTCAATTTTATCTATTGAAAAATGTTTTTAGCCAAAAAATGAATTTGAGAATAATTCTGGACACGAGGCAAGAGAACATAAGCAGAAACTCCTCCCATTGGAACATGAGTGGAAGCCAAAAGGGCATTTTTACTCCAAGCATCCAGGACGCGAGTGGTTATTTGGTGAAAATTGGTATTTTTTGCTAAGTTTATGAAAGAGGGGATTTCTTCTGGTTGAACATTAGTTTTGAGATTTTCTCCTAGAATTTCAATCAGGTTATTTATTTTTATGGGGTTGAGAAGGATCTTAAGCTGAAAAGCTTTTTTTTGGACAGCCTGGAGAACTTTTTGTTGGCGAGCGGCGCGAGCGAAGTCGCCTCCTCTGGTGTGGCGGACGCGAGCGTATTTGAGGGCAGTTTCAGCGTCTAAGTGATGAAAACCTTTTTCTAGCTCAAAAGTAGTGTAGGAATAATTGGGTCCGGGATAACGGGGATCATAGATATCTTCTTCCACTTCAACATCAATTCCTCCCAACTCATTGATAATTTTTTTAAAGCCTTCGAAATCAAGAGCGGCAAAGTAATGGACTTCTTGGCCAGTAACTTCTTTTATTGCATCTTTTATGGAAGAAAAGGGGTCATTGTCTATTTCTTTATTTTTATTTCATAGGCATAAAGAGCGTTTATCTTGGTATATAGTCCGTTGCTGTGAGGAATTTCTACATAAAGATCGCGGGGAATGGAAAGGAGAGCCAATTGTCCAGTTTGGACATTAATAGAAGCAAGAATGATGGAATCAGTAAGGTATTTTCCCTTGTGGCCTTCACCGCCCATTCCCAAAAGGAGAAAGTTTATTCGGCCGCTTTCTTCTCCTTTTAAGAGAATTTTTTCTTTTTTAGCTAAATTCTGGGCTGTTTTCAGAAGGCTGGCAGAAAAGGAGTTGTCTTCTGCTTCATTTTGTTGCGGCTGGAAATTGGTTATTTTTTTTTGGAGCTGAAATATCTTAAAGCCAAAATAGCCAGAAGTCAGCAAAGCCAGGAAACAAATCAAAAAAACTATTTTTAACAGTATTTTTTTCCAAATCATTTTTTGGATTTTAAAAGCAAATCAAAAGAGGAAGCAATTTGGGTCAATATTTTTTAGCCCGTTATTTTTCAGAGTATTGTTTTTTACGGTTTCTTTTGGAACAACTCTTGTTTGAAAATAATAAGAAGGGGCGGCGGAATGAACAGCGCAACGAATGCCAAAATTTCCATTTTCTTCTATTCGGCTGTCAAAAATTTCAATCTTTGATGGTTCAGCGCTTTTTGATTGAAGATTGATGCCGCTATTTTGGTTTTTTGTGATAACAGAGTTTCTGATGGTCAAGAAGGAACGGTCTAGTTCTGTTTCTATTCCTCCTTCCCCATTTTCGGCTATGGTGGTGTTTTCAATTAAGGAGGTGTAGTTGCTGTGGTGATCAATTCCTTCTTCTCCATTTTTTCCACTAAGCAATTTTTTATTCTAAAAAGCCGCTTGAAGATAGAGCCCTTGCTTTTTGTTGTCAAACACATGGCAGTGGTTGATGTCTAGGTGAAGCTCTTTTTTCTCAAGGCTTTCCACCTCGTTATAGATTCCAAAAAATTTTGCTCCAGAGATTTGGCAATTTTGAAGAGAAGCTTTTCGGCTTTGAGAGGAAATGTAAATCCCATAGCGCCCTTTTTCAATCTTGAAACCAGAAATCATTCCATCTCCTTCAAAAAAAATTACTTGGCCGTTTTCGGTTATTTTTCTCACTGTTGGCATTCCTTTGCCAATTAGATTTTTTGGTGGGGAACAAGAAGCGCTTCTTTGGTTTCATAGATCCCTTGGCTCACTTGAATGAAACGAAAAGAGTTGTTTTTACCCGATAATTCTAGGGCGGGTTCAATTTCAGAAAAGGGAAATTCGGGTGAGCCATTTTGGATTGGGTTTTGGTTTTTCTCAACAAATAAGGTTATTCCTCGAGGAATAAAATACTTTCTTTCAGCGTATTTTTTGGCGTTATTGTTTATTCTGGGAAAGAAAGCTAGCAGTAAGGCGGCAAAAAAAGCCAAAAGCTGATGCGAGGAAGCTGACTTTTGAAAAGAGCTTTGAATTTGGTTGGTTTTGGAACAAGGCTGGAAAAAAACCTTTTCCAAAGTTTTCTTGAAAGCCTTTCAGTCTTTTTCCAAGAAGAAAAAAGCTTTTGAACTTTTTTTTCAGAATGTTTTTGGGGAAACTTCTTTTTCTTCATAGCTTATTTTGAAAAAATTCGGAGCCTTGTTATCAGACAAGCGCTGGAACAGGTTTTAATAAAAGCCGTTTTTTAACTTAATAAAAGCTGTTTTTTTAAAAATCAATTATTTTTTTGAAATAAAAACCAACATCATTGATCCACTTTCGGACGCTTTCCGGGCTGTGCCCTTTGCAGGAAAAGCCACATTTCCAGACCACCATATCGGCCGGAGTGTTTAGTTTTTTTTCATTAATCAGCTGTTCAATTCTTTTTGAAACAACTTCAATAGCCTCTTGGGGAGAAGAAAAGCAAGAATGGCCGCCGCTTCCTTCTGTGTTGTCGGGATCGCGATAACCCCAATAATTGAAACAATCTTGGCCATTTTTCTTGGGGGAGCGCTTTCCCCAGTTGCTTTCTTTTTTGGCGATGCTTATTAAAAAGGCGGCCACTCGGGGATCCTTTTCAATAATGAAGGGCACCATTTGTTCAATTGGATAACCTTCCACCATTTTTCTGATTTTATTCTCAAGGGCAATTTTTTCTTGGTTTTCAAACATTGCTCCTTCTCTTATTTCAATTTCTTGATTTTCTTGGTAGACCCTAAAGACAATAAAAAGAATCATTACCGCCAAAACAAAAGCACTAAACGCCAAAACAGTTTTCTTTCAACTTTGAATAGTCTTTTCCAATCGGGCTTTCTCCTTCTTAAAAAACCCTTTTTTGTTTTTCTTTTCATTTTGGAAAATAAAAGCCTTAGTTTTTACTGGAAGGCTATTCAAATAATACTAGAAAATGAGCCGATGGTAAATAAAAGAGAGAGGCATCTTTTGTTGTACTAATAATTAAGAAACAGAACCGTAAAACCAAACTAGAAAAGAAGGTGGAAAAAATGAAAAAATTAAATTGGCTTGATTATTTGGCGTTTGTGCTGATAATAGTGGGAGGCCTTAATTGGGGCTTGGTTGGGCTTTTTGGCTTTGACTTGGTGAAATTTCTGCTGGGAGAATCTTTTCTGGCAAGAGTGGTCTTTGTTTTAGTGGGAATTTCAGCGCTTTATTCAGTGGCCACTTTCTGCAAAATGGCAGGCATAAAAAAAGAAAGTTATTCTCCGGAAGGAAGCTCTAAGACCGTTGCCTAATTACTCCAAAAAACTAAGCAGGCTTTTCAAGGTCTTGAGAAATCCCAAAAATGGCGCCAATCTTTAATTTTCCTTTTGGTTTGAAAATTATATATCAAGAGATGGACGCAAAAATAGAGATTGGGTGCCTTTTCTCTTTGAACCAGGCAAAAAAAGAATAAAAAAACAATACAAGTTGGCTTTCTTTTGGAAGAGGATAAGGTCGGGAAAAGCATCAATCCCACGGGTTCTCTTTTTTTCAAGAAAAGAAGATTTTGCTATACTAAAAAAGAATAACTCTTTAGCTTTCAAATAAAATGGTTTCTAAAAAATAATTTACACAATCTTTTTGGCTTTGATGGTGGCGCTTTTTGTGGGACTGGGAATTGACACTTTCTATCCCGGGCCTTTGGAGCCAGAGCGCCCCTTGAAGTTAAGTAGTCTGGACCCTGCCTCTGAACAGGCAAGGGAACTGGAAATGGAATTTGAAAAAAAACAACGCCAATTTGAAGCTGATTTCAAAATTTACAGCCGCAATGTTTCCTTGATCTCTTTGGCGGCGGCAGTTTTGATTTTGGTTTCCAGCCTCACTTTTCTTTCCCCAATGAAGACCATCGCAGAAGGAGTTCTTTTGGGTGGAGTTTTTATCACTTGCTATGCCATTATTCAGGGAATGATGACAGATGACTCTCGCTTTCGTTTTTGGGTGGTATGCGCAGGACTTTTAATTGCCTTGTTTTTGGGGTATGTGAAATTTATCAGGCCGCAAGAAAAATTAGCAAGAAACGAAAAAAATTAGCAGGAAAGGTTAAAGAATATTCAAACTACTTATTTAATTGCCAAATGGCATAATTAAGACAGCTGGCAAAAATGACCCAGGCTAGATAGGGAAACATCAGGGCGCCAGCCAGAGGATTCAGCCTCCAAAACAAAAAGGTGGTTAGGGCGATAAAGAAAAGCAAAAGAATGATTTCCCCAAAGGCCAAGCCCGGGTTTTTAAGGCCAAAAAAGAAAACTGACCAAAGCGCATTCAAAACAAGTTGTGCTCCATAGAACCAAAGCGCTGTCTCTGCCCCAGGGGTGCTTTTTTGTTTCCAAACGATAAAGGCGGCCCATCCCATAGGCATAGAGAGTGATCCAAACAGGGCCAAAAGTCCAATTAGGAGGATTCCAAGAAGGCTTGTTAATAGCAGGGTACCAGCTTGATATGCTTTTGGAAGTAAAAAACGATCCAATTAGCCCTGTTCCCTCCGCAATTAATATTGATACGATAGCGGCCAAGTAATTCATTTTTGTTTTGGTTATTTTTTAGAAAATTGGAAAATTTTTTTAATTGTTTTTATTGTAACTTCAATTGGATTTTTATTCAAAAATTGCCGGCAATTTGCTGGGTTTGGGGGAAATTTCTTTTGAATTTTGTCAGCCTTTAGCCATTGTCAACCCTTCACCACTGCCAAAGGCTCCAGTTCAACAATAGTTCTGACCAGATCAGCTTGATTTTTCATCACTTTTTCAATTTTCTTGTAGGCGCCGGGAGCTTCGTCAAGGTCTCTGAAACTTTTGATTGAGTGAATAGTTCCTTTTTGGTTAAGTTTTTTGATTTCTTTTTCCAGAATTAAATTTTTTCTGGCAAAACCACGTCCCATTAGGCGGCCGGCGCCATGAGAACAAGATTGGAAACTTTCTGGGTTTCCCAGCCCTTCAACAATATAGCTCTTATCTCCCTGAGAGCCAGGAATGATTCCCAGCTGTCCCTTTTTTGCTTGAGTGGCTCCCTTGCGGTGAACGATTACTTTTTGGCCAAAGTGTTTTTCACAGACAGCATAGTTATGAGCAATGTTTATCATTTCTTTAGGGTTGAGATTAGCTCCGGTTTTGTCTTTGAAGATAAGCAAAATTTCTTCCATAATTGCTTTTCTATTTGCTAAGGCAAATTGAACACAATAATTCATTTCTTTCCAATAATTCCTGCCCTCTTTGAATCCAAGGGAAGAAAATCCAGCTGCCAACTTTTGGGAATTGCGCTTTTCCATTTTTTTCGGTTTTTTTTGGCTAGTTGATTGTAGTGGTCAGCCACTCTTTTTCCAAGGTTTCTTGAGCCGGAATGGAGCATGATCCAAATAAAGCCATCGGATCCCTTTTGGATTTCAATAAAATGGTTGCCGCCTCCCAGGGTTCCGATTTGTTTTTGGGCGTTTTTGAAATGTTTGTCCACGATGGGCAAAGGTTCTGAGCGAACTGGAAGCTTGTTTTCTGGCTGGGGTTTTTTGTGGCGGGAAAACCCCAAAGGAATTTTCTTTTTAATTTCGCTGATGATTTCTTTTAGCGTTTCTGGTTTGATTTTTGCAAGAGGCGTTTTCAAGGCGCACATTCCGCAACCAATATCCACCCCCACAGCGTTTGGGACAACTACTTCTCGGGTTGCCAAAATGGCTCCAATCGGCATGCCATAGCCTTGGTGGGCATCTGGCATGATGGCAATGTGGCTGAAAGCAAAAGGAAAGTTGGCCAAGTTTTTGGCTTGTTGAAGAGCTCCTGGTTCAATTTCATCCAACCAGAGCTTGATGGGAATTTTTTCAGTTTTGATTGTTTTTTGCATTTTTGCGAAGGCCTTTGGTCTTGCAAGAAAAAATTTACTTTTTTGGCGGTTTGGTTTTTGCGGGCTTGGCTTTTGTTGCTTGGTGGCTGTTTGCGCTTGAGTGGATGAGATTTTTCAAAAACGATCTTTTAATAGTATTTTACATCAGTTGGGAGAGGTTTGTTTTGAAGTTTGAACAGGAAAGGAACAAAAAAACAGAGCCCAAGAAGCTGTTTTTGTTTTTGAAAGAATTCTTTGATCTTCTTTTTTGAAAAAAGAAGATTTGACAGCCAGTTTGGAAAAGATTTTTTTTGTTTTGTGCTCCTGTTAAGGCGAAAAGACAGAAGTGTTTTTGTTTTGTGTCATTTTCACGACGGAGCAAGGGCAAAAATTACTTCCCACCAGATCCCCTTACTTTTTGCTCGCCTGTTTGAACGCCCGCTTTGCGGGCGAGACGGCGGGTTTTTGGAAAGGAGAAAAGAGGAAAATGTGCTTGCCCCAGCCCTCCCGTGCGCGCACATTTGAATTTTCACTTCCCAGATTTCAATTGACTGATTTCAAAATATTGCATATACTATTATTGAAACCACTTGTTCTAATATGAACTGGTTTATATACTACTATATTAGTAAAGTTTTATAAATATGTCAAAGACAAAATCAAGTATTGGAAAAAATATAAGAAAATATAGGCTTCAAAAGAAAATGTCGCAGGATCGCCTCTCTAAACTGGCTGATGTTGCATTTCATACTATAACCAAAATTGAATCTGGGGACACACCTAATCCCACTATTGGAACAGTCAAAAAAATAGCCGATGCTTTAGGAGTCAACCTTGATGATTTAATGAAATAAATAGCGCTATGTCAAAGACAACAGCAAAAATTAAACACAATACAAAAAGTCCAGAAAGTTTAGAGTTCATAAAAGAGGTCGCCAAGTATTTTATGGACTTTTTGGAAACGGATTTTCACCGACGAAGTACTCCCAAGCGAGCTATTCGTTTCCGGAACAACGACAACCTCCTCGTCGGATTGAATCTTAGTAAGTATACCTCCTTTAATTCTTTAGTTTGGAAGTCAATAAATCGGGCTTTTGATAGAGACGTTTTAAATACTGTTGTCAAGGGGACACATAGAACAAATATACCGACCAATCTTTTAGATCTTATTAAGCTACAAACAGAAAAGATTTCAATTAAGCAAATTGACAACATTCTTCAAGAGATCAGTGAAGAAATTGAAAAAATTGTAGTATTAAATAAAAAGATTACGAGAAAGCTTTGAATACTTCTTTAGAAAACGCTTCGAGAATAATCAAAAGTAAATTAGTACTTCCGTTTATAAGTAATCTTGAAAAACCTTTAGAAAGTTTAAATTTAGGAGATGAAAATAGTATTTATTTAATGGAAGAAGAGCTTACCACTGTTCTTGTTTCAGCTATTGAGAATAAAATTTCAGAAATAATTAAACGACTCCTTGCAAACGAAAAAATAGATGTCCATAAAGAACTGAAGCATATATTCATCTCGAGGGTGTCAAAGGCAGCATCAATGCTTTCTTTGAAGATTTTAAGGTAACCGATCTTTTCTCTGAATTATTCGAGATGGAAAGAAATAAGAATATCTTAGATAAACAGGAGTTCTATCTTTATTTTTGCGACATAACTTTTAATAAAGCAAGGTATCCTATCTTTTATATTCCCTTTTCTCTTGAAAGGCATGGAGATGAATTAAAGATTGAGTTTGATTCACAGGTTTATATAAATAAGAAAGCATTGGAATATATTATCCAGGAATATAACGAAGAAAAAGGAGGGAAAGGAAGCCTAAAGACAATCTCTGAACGCATAATTTATCTTGCCCAGCACCAAAGAGATTTCAGAGAGCTTATTAGTAATATTCTGAACGAAATTGTTAATTTCTTTGAGCTAGATTCCAATATTGATATATCTGATCCAAGCTCCCAAGTAGCAAAAAGTCTTTGGACTAGGATTTCTAACAATTGCTATATTGCACTTTTTGATAAATCAGATGAAGCATTAATAAATGATTATGAAGAGATATTGCAGAAACTATCAGAAGAGGACGATGTTCTTGCCAACGCTTTCAATACTCTTATTGAAGATTTTATTCATAAAAACCCCAAATCGTTTAATCCAGAGATTGAAGAAGAATGGGATAACACAGAGACCAGCGATCGTTTAGTATTTCGTAGTCCTATACCTCTTAATAGTGAGCAATTACAAATATTGTCTGCGGTTAGAAAGGAAGGTTGTAAATATATTACTGTAGAAGGTCCTCCGGGAACAGGGAAGAGTCATACGATTACAGCTGTAATTTTTGATGCAATCCTTAAAAATCAATCAATGTTGGTGCTTTCTGATAAAAAAGAAGCATTGGATGTAGTAGAAGAGAAGATAACAGAGACAATGAATAAGGTTCGGCTTGATAAGAATTTTCAGAATCCTATCTTGCGACTCGGTAAAACGGGTAGCACTTATAGCCAAATATTAGCAACCGCTTCTATTGAGAATATTAAGACGCACTACCGCGCTGTTAAAAAAGATTATCAAAAGTTGGAGCAGGATATAGAAAGACTGGAAAAAACTATTAAAGAGGATATTGAAGCAGAAATTTTATCCTACGAAGATATTGATATTCAAGAAGTACACGAACTATTTGACATTGAAGCACGCCTATATATAAAAAAAGAAGGTATTATTGATTTTGAAGAGGTACTTAGCGAACCAGATTCTGCTGTGGATATTGAAGAAATTAGAAAAGTTTTTGAAAGATTCAGAGATAAAGTTATTTCTTCAGAGAGTAAATTATTAAAAACTCTCCAATCTCTTAGTTTACAAAAAGATAGGCTTAATGACTGTAATAGCTTCAATAAGTTAGTAAGTGATTTAAGGCAGACGCAAGAAATAACCAAAGAGGTGGAAAAAATATACAATGGAAAGACAAAAATCCTTTCTATATTTTCAGAGTTTTCGGGAGTCAATCTGCAACAGCTTAAAGGATTAATCAAAAAATATAAGGATCTTAAAAACCCTATATTTGGTTATTTTCTAAAAGGAAAACAAATTGCGGCACTTGATTTAGAATTTAAAAAAACATTTCCGCATGCAAAGATAGATACCCCTCACAGACACCTACAGGAATTAACAGATATTGTGGATATTTTTGGGTATATTGCTGACCTCTGCGACAAAAACAATAATTCTGGGATTGATTTTTTTAGGATCATTCATATTCTACTCCAAGATCAGTCATTTTCTTCTATCTTAGAAGAAGTTTTTGCATTACAAGAAGATATTGATTATTTACAAAAAATTTCAAAGAAATACCCAAATACATTTAAAAAACTAGAAATAGACTTAGATAATCTAAAGACATTAGCCGAAAATGATCTTCTTAAGATGGATGATCTAGAATTCAGTAGGCTAGTCCGTTATATTACATTGAAACAAAAAATTGAAAAAGGCTTTCAAAATATTCCAGCGCTTAATTACGAGCAATTAAAGAAGAATTTAGAGGACCTTGTTACTACCCAGATGACTTATATTATGGATGGTCGCTTGGTCCACTTTTATGACCATAACAGGAGCGACGCTAAAACACTAAGGGATATTATTAGAAAAAAACAGAGATTTCCGAAAGATGAATTTCTAAAATTGAAGGAAGCCTTTCCTTGTATTTTAGCGGGTATAAGGGATTATGCGGAGTATATTCCGATAGAACCAGAAATTTTTGATTTAGTTATTATTGACGAAGCATCACAGGTAAGTATCGCTCAAGCCTTCCCGGCTCTTCTGAGAGCCAAAAAGGTACTTATATTAGGAGACAGAAAACAGTTTAGTAATGTCAAATCTGTTCAGGCTCGCACAGATACCAATAGAGAGTATCTTAATAATCTTGAGAATACTTTCAGAAGAGCTGTTTCTACTGATCCTGCAAAACTTACAAGATTAACAAAATTCAACATTAAAACTTCGATTTTGGAGTTTTTTGAATTTATCAGTAATTATCACGCTCAACTTCTTAAACACCTTCGCGGCTATAAAGAAAATATCTCATATTCAAATAAATATTTCTACCAAAATAATCTTCAGGTTATGAAAATAAGGGCAAAACCAATTAATGAGGTTTTGAAATTCTCTTTTATTAAACACGATGGCAAAGTAGAACTTTATCAAAATACCAATGTACCGGAAGCAGAATTTATAATTAAGGAATTAAAGAAACTAAAAGAGATTGATAGTAACGAAAGCGTTTGTATTATTACACCCCATACCAATCAGCAGAAATTACTTATGGAGATGATTAGTAAGTTGCCGGAGAGGGATTACTTTTTCGATAAATTGAAACTAAAAATATTCACTTTTGATACTTGCCAGGGTGAAGAAAGAGACATTGTCTTTTATTCAATGGTTGCTACAGAAGAATCAGATAGGTTGTGGGGAGTATTTATCAAAGATTTAAGCAAAGTTGATATTGAAGAAGAGGGACAGATAAAAGCCCAGCGTCTTAATGTAGGCTTTAGTCGTTCCAAAGAGACAATGCACTTTGTATTAAGCAAACCAATAGATAAATTTACTGGTTCTATAGGGGAAGCATTGAGACATTATTACAATGTTCTCCAAGAAGCACAGAAAGAACCATTACCAAACGAAGTTGATGTAAAGTCTCCAATGGAAAAGCAGGTTTTGAATTGGTTGATGCAAACTGATTTTTGGAAAAGGAATTTCCCGCAAAATATTTTACTTAAACCACAATTCAAGCTTGGTGAATATTTGAGACAACTTGATAGAACCTATAATCACCCGAATTATGTTGTTGATTTTCTTCTTGTATATAAAGATGAGATGCATAGAGAACACAAAATTATTATTGAATATGATGGCTTTGAAGAACATTTCAAAAAATAGATGAGGTGAATGAGTTTAATTATCAAAATTACTATTCTGATGATGATGTTTATAGACAGAAAGTATTAGAGAGCTACGGATATAAATTTCTAAGGATAAATAGATTTAACGTTGGGAAAGATCCAATTCTTACACTAAATAAGCGTTTGACAAAGTTGATCAAAAACCAATTTGAAAGTCATTCACGGATAATTACCATTCACGAAACTATTGAAGGTTTACAAAATGGGCAGATGAAGGAATGTCCAAAATGTAAGAAAATTAGGAATCTGGAAGATTTCCGCGACCCTTCGCTTATAACTGGCTATGGTAGGTTTTGTAATTATTGTAAGGGAATAACAGTATTATACAAAAAGAGAGGGGCTAAAGAAATGACTTTGGTGGCAGTCGAGACAGATAAAAATTGTCCTCGTTGTGGTTCCCGAATGGTATTAAGAAGTGGACGATACGGTAAATTTTATGGCTGTTCAAGATTTCCTTATTGTAGAGGTACTAGGCAGTATTATTCTTGATATTACTTTTTTAAAAACTGAAACCCGCCGTCTCGCCCGCAAAGCGGGCGTTCAAACAGGCGAGCAAAAAGGAAGGGGATCGGGGGGAAGGAATTTTTGCCCGCCTGCTCTGCCGCGCGAAGCGCGGCATGGGGCGGGAAGCGGCTCGTCTTTGCGTCAGCAAAGAAGCAAAGCCCGCAAAAATTGTTTCCTTAATTGAAAAGATTTTTTGCGTGCGTCCATTAAAAAATATTTCAATTTTTGCGGGCTTTTCCTGCCGCCGTCAGGCGGCGGGCGAGTCGCCGGCTGAATCAATCAGCAAAATCCGCAGGATTTTGCTTAAAGAAAGTTCGGATTTCGTCCAAAACACGGAGCCATATTGTATGTTGTTGTTCTGCCGCGGAAAATACTGGCAAATCTGTCCGCCGAGGCGCGAAGCACCGAGGCGGCAGAACAACAACATACAATATGGCTCGGGGGCAGGGATTCGAACCCCGGTTGCCAGGGCCAGAACCTGGTGTCCTACCACTAGACGACCCCCGAATGGAAAAATTTTTGAGATTCCTGAAAAGAGAATCCCTTTATTAAAAAATATTTTATTTTCTAGGTTTTTTTGACAATTCTGCCGCCCATAATTTTCATTGCTTCATAGATGATGTTGGTTTTTTCTTGATTTTGGGGTTGTTCGGTTTCATCAATGGCTTGGCTGGCCTTCTTGGTTTTTTTGAATTCTTCTTCTGAAACAAAAAAAAACTTTCAGGGGGCATTGAAGGATGTTAGCAATCACTTTTTGGATTGTCAATAAATTGGCAGGAGAACTGAGAGTTTTTTTGTGAAAAGGGTACCTGACTTTAATATAAAGCCCTTCTTCAGTTACCCCCCCAAAGAGCAGTTACTCAAACAGCCATAAATGGAATGATTGTGAGGCTTTACTCCTTCCAGAATTTCAGGCCATTTTTCAATAATCTCATTCAAGGAGATGGCTGGCTTTGGACTTGAAAAATCGTCTTTTTTTGATGCTGAGGAAATCGGGTTTGCTTGATTGGCTGATTCATTTTCTTTTTTTGGTGATTGAGAAGATGATTTGTTTGGGGAAGATTTTTGGGCAAGAGGAGTGTTTTTTTGAAAAGTTGGCTTTTCAGCAGAGCCAATCGCGCCGTCGGAAGATTTGTTGGCAAGAGAATTATTTTTGGAAAGATTCAAAGATTGAGATTGATCAGAAGATTTTTTTCAGTTTGGAAAATTTTTATTTTATCACTGCTAGTTCCAAGGGGAGCTGGGGAATAAAAGAATTTTTTGTTTCTTGAAAACTTTCCAGAAAGATTTTCAAAAATTCTAAAAGCTCTTGGGAAGAGTATCTTTTAATAACTTCTTTCCCGAATTCTAATTGTTCCAGTGTGAGGGATTTTAGGGCCGGGTGGTTTTTTGATTGAGGGGAAACGCTCAACACCAAAAGAGCGCGCAAAAAAGTGATGGTGTTTTTGATGAAATTTTTGAAATTAATTCCTTCCTGGCTTAGGCGAGAAATTTTTCCAAGGCTAGCTGGTATTGTTCGTCGAAAATAAGGCCAAGAAAGTCAATTGATTTTTTTCGCGGAGAAGTTCCCAAAATGGAATCCACTTCCTTGGCGGTTATTTTTTTGTCTTCCAGGCTGATAATTTGGCCCAGCAGGGATTCAGCGTCTCTCATTCCTCCTTCTGCTTCGGCGGCAATTGTTTCTAGGGCAGCTTTTTCTATTGCTACTCCTTCTTTTTGGGCAATTTCTTCCAAACGGCCAATGATTTGTTCTTGGGTGAGACTGCTGAAATCAAATCTTTGGCAGCGGGAGACAATGGTTTCAGGCACTTTGTGGATTTCGGTGGTGGCCAGAATGAAAATGGCATGCTGAGGCGGTTCTTCAAGGGTTTTCAAAAGAGCATTAAAAGCGCCGCTGGAAAGCATATGAACTTCGTCAATGATATAAACTTTGTATTGCAGTTGAGAGGGCGGCAAAGGCACTGTTTCTCTGATCTGGCGGATATTGTCAACTCCAGTATAAGAGGCGGCGTCAATTTCAATGATGTCAAAAGCTTTTTTCTGATGAATAGTTTGGCAATTGGGGCATTTAAGGCAAGCTTCCACCAAAACAGCCTCTTTGACTTTTTGTTTTTGTTTGTTTTGGCAGTTTATTGTTTTGGCAAACAATCGGGCCAGAGTCGTTTTTCCTGTTCCTCTGGGTCCGGTGAAAAGATAGGCGTGGCTGATGCGGTTGTTTTTGATGGCATTGGAAAGGGTTCTGACAATATGGCTTTGGCCAACAATTTCAGAAAAAAGCTGAGGGCGATATTTTGAGTAAATAGACGACATTTTGAGAAATTGGTTTTAGTTATTTTTTTAAATGCAACTTAGCCTGGGCTGGCTTCTTGGCGGAATTTGCTTGAAAAAACTGAAAGAAAATTTTAAAAACCAAAACAACTGAGCTTCTAAAACCCCCTTGAGCTTAAACTACTATAAATAACTGAAACTGAAAAGATTTATTGGGTCAGATCAGTTTCTGTTGTTTAGGGCTATTTTTTAAAGACAAATATTTTGTAGCCGAAGAAGTTCCACAAAAGGCCAAAGGCGGTTCCCACTAGCCCTCCAGCTGTGGCTAAGATTGCTTGACTAATCAGAACAGTGCCCAAAACTGGGAGATCTAGTTGGGTCCCAATCAGTTGATCAAAAGAATAGAAAAACAAGGAAGCAAAAGAGACATTTACCAGCATTCCTCCTACTGAAACTAAAAAGAATTTTGAAAACTTCTTCAAGTTCAAGCCCTTTTTTTGGCTGGTGTCTTTAAAGGCCCAGATTTTATTGGCAAAATAGCTAAAAATATTGGCGCAAACAAAAGAAAAGGACTTAAAGATGGGATAATAGCCTAGAATGATTTTATTGCCTATTCCTAGGCCAGAAAAGCGAAGGCTTGTTCCATCTCCATTGAGCGCAACTAGAATATTGAGGACAAACAAGTCAATAAAGGTGTTGGCTACGCCGATAATCCCAAATCTGAGGAATTGAAAAAAAGATTCTTTATTTTTGATTTTTTTCCAAAGAGCGCATTTTGCTGGCATGGGTTTGTTTTTTTATTGTTTTTAAGAAGGCAGGGCTTTTAAAGAAAAAACCTTGTGATTTTTATTTTACTGAAACTTGCCGGGATTTAAAAATAAAAACAACCAAAAAAGAAAAACTCTTTTTGTTGTTTCTTGAGGCTTATTAAGTAAAGGTTTGGGGATTAGGCATCAGGAAAATTTTCTTCCTCCCAATCCTTGGCCGGATAACTGGCTTCTTTTTTCAGTTTTTCAATGTCAGGCAGCCATTCATCTTCAATATCCTTTCCTTTGGCGGCCAATTTTCGCTCCAACTCAATTTCTTTTTTTAGTTTCTCAATGGCCGATGGAGCCGAAGAAGAGTTTTCTTCTTCTTGAGGAAATTGCTCTTCATTGGCAATTTGATTGGTTTGATCAAGCTCCATTGGGATATTGTCTTGAGGGGGAGTAATGCCAGAAGTGTTTTGAGGAAAGTGAGTTGTCAAATTTCCAGCTTTGGTGACAATATTTTCAATGGCGGCCCAGACTGATTCCTTAAGGCGGGGAACAACAATGGTCACTTCATCTCCCGGTTCAATTTTGAAATAAGTGGCGGCGGCTGGCAAAACGCGATAGTCTTTTCCGTTGGCGGAAATCAAAAAATTTCCAGCTGGGTCTTTTTTAACCACTCCAATTAGGTATTTTCTATCAATGGGACCAACTTGTTTGTAGACAAATTTTCCATCTGGTGTAATGGTGAGTTTCATTTGATCACCCTCTACCAGCTTTGATTTTGAAGCATAGTTAGAAGGAACAGGATATTGTTTCTTGTCTGTGCCAATCATTACTTGTCCGTCAAAAGTTCCAAAAACAACTTGACCATCTTCTGCAACGGCTTGAGATTGCTGAGATTGCAAAGAGTCAAGAGAGGGAACAGAAGAACTGGCGGGTGAAGTTTCCATTTTTGCCAACCCCGGATTTTCTTTCTTGAGCTGGGCAATCATTTGCTGAGCATTCAAGATAGTTTCTTGGGCGGTTAAGATCATTTTTTCCAATTCTTGAATTTTTTCCTCTGCCTTTTTTTGTTCTTTTTTCCCAGACTTTTCATTTGGCTTTGAAGCTTTTTATCTTTCTTTTTCTTCATTATTTTTATTTTGGTTATTTATTTTGGTTTTTGGTTTTTCTAATTAAATTATACTCCAGCTTTTCCAAAAGGCAAATTTTAGCCAGGCCAAAAACATCAAAGATATTTTAATTTATTGAAAAAACCAAAAATAAATAACCGTTTTAGCTTTAGTTATTTGGGTTTATTTTTAAATTTTCTAAGCTAGCGCGAAATTATTAAATAAATTATGTATAACCATTAATACTAATTTAAAAAAAGAAATATGTCAAGTTTTTTGGCTAAGGAAATTGCTCTTGGAGCTTGAGTGCCAGAAGGCCTTTTAAAAAGCCCCAAAATAGCTTGTTTTGTGGCAATTTAGAGGTTATAATGAAAAAGAAGAAAAAATGGCACTTTAAAACTTAGCTGGCAATTTTTTAATGGGAGCTTTTTGGGAAACAAGACTTGCTAGTTGTTTCAAGCCAAAAAAGAACCAAGAATAAGAAAATACCTTTAGCTAAATGTCTTTGGAAAAATACAAAAAGAAGCGCAATTTTGAAAAAACTAACGAACCTTTTCCTCAAAAGATGGCCGCGGCAGGCCAAGGGCAACAAAGGTTTGTTATTCAAAAACACGCTGCTTCTCACTTGCACTATGATTTTAGGCTGGAAATGGAGGACGAAGATTCAAAAGAAATTGTTTTGAAGTCTTGGTCTATTCCCAAAAACATTCCTCTGGAAGCAAACCAAAAACATTTGGCTATTGAAACTGAAGATCATCCAATTGAATACATTGATTTTGAAGGGGAAATCCCCCCGGGAAATTATGGAGCGGGCAAGGTTGAGATTTGGGATAAAGGCAAATGGGGCCTAATGAAAGGCAGCCTAAAAGAAGGAAGAATCTCTTTTAACCTTCTGGGAGAAAAACAAAAGGAAGATTTATTATGGTTAGGACCAAGATGGGAGAGGCCAAGGAGGGCTCCACTGCCCAACCCAAAAATTATTGGTTGATTTGGAGGAAAGGTGAAGATATTTTTTAACTTTTCCTAATTAGCTGTTGGTTTTTGAATAAAACACTTTTGAATTTTTGTTTCCAAGCTTTCGTTTGGAACTTACTCGGTTGGGTGGGATTTTATTGCCAGCAGAACCAATCAGTAATGAAAAAAACTGAAAAGATGGAAATAACTTAGCGGCAAAAATCGGCGGCAATTCAAAAACAAAGCTTGTCTTTAATTCTGATAGCTTCGTCAGCAAGGAAAACCAAAAAAGCAACCCGCTAGGGCCTTTATTCTTTTAGGCTAAAATATTTAGCTCGGCCTTAGGTGCCTTGAAATAGCTTTTAACAAAAACCAAAAAAACCCAAAAAATGAATCAAAAAATGTATAAAAATTGGCATGCTCATGACATTGAAAAAGTTTTAGCTAAGCTAGAGGTTGGCCAAAAGGGGCTTACCTGGGATCAGGTTCAGGCTCGGCGAAAAAAATATGGCCAAAACATTTTGCCCCAAAAGGAACATTTTTCAAAAACAAAAATTTTTTTCTAGCAAATAAAGAATCCCTTGGTGCTGATTCTTTTTGTTGCCACAGCGGTCTCTTCTTTGTTGGGGCACTATTTTGATTCTCTTTTTATTTTGGTGGTTATTTTAATTAATTCTTTGGTTGGTTTTTATCAAGAAGTTAAGGCTAATGAATCTTTAGAGGCTTTGAGAAAAATGGTGCGATTTAAAAACCGGGTTTTCAGAAATGGCCGAGAAAAGGAGCTGGACAGTGAAAAATTGGTGCCGGGAGATATTGTTATTTTCAAAGCCGGAGACAAGGTCACAGCTGATTGTCGGATTATTTGGCAAGAAAATCTTTCTGTTAATGAAGCGGCGTTAACAGGAGAATCGCGGCCGGTTTTTAAAGATATTCAGAAATTAGAAAAGAGTGTTGTCTTGTCGGACAGAAAAAACATGTTGTTCTTAGGAACTTCAATTGAATCAGGCGAAGCTCGGGCCGTAGTGGTTGCTACAGGACCCCAAACAGAATTTGGAAAAATGGTCCAAATGCTTAAAGAAACGGAAGAGGAGCCGACGCCGCTTCAAAAGAAAATTGCCAAACTTTCTCAACAAATCAGTTTACTGATTATTTTGGTGATTGGAATAATCTTTATAACGGGAATTTTGCGAGGAAATAGTTTTGTTGAGATTTTTATTTCTTCTTTAGCCTTAGCTGTTTCTTCTATTCCTGAAGGCCTCCCAGTGGCGATTACAGTTATCTTGGTCTTGGCTATGAGGAGAATTTTAAAAAACAAGGGACTGGTAAAAAAACTTGTTTCAGCTGAGGCGCTGGGAAGTGTGACAGTAGTTTGCACCGACAAAACAGGGACCTTAACAGAAGGGAATATGAAGGTGAGCCGAATATTGACAGGAACTAGAGAACTATTGAGTAATGGAAAAAATTTAATCACCCTGCCGATCGGGACGGAATTGAATCTCATGTTAAGACGCTTTTAATTGCAACCCTAACTAATGATGCCTATATTGAAAATCCTGATGACCCTCTTTCAAAGTGGATTGTTAGGGGCTATTTTACTGATAAAGCTCTTTTGTTGGCAGGAATTCAGGCTGGAATCAATCGGCAGGAAGAAGAAAAAAAATATTCCCTGATAAGAAAAATGAGCTTTGATTCAGAAATTAAAATGGCGGCTACCCTAAGAAGAGACCAAACAAGCGGCAAGAATTTTTTGTTTGTGGTGGCGCGCCGGAAAAAGTGATAGAAAAATCTGTTTTAGTTGACCATGACGGAGAGGCAGCCAGGATTGAAGATGAAAAATCAAAACTTCTTTTTGAAAAACTAAACAAACTTACCAAGAAAGGGCTCAGGGTGGTGGCTTGCGCTTTAAAGGAGGTTGGAGAAGAAGAGAAAGAGGCCATCAGGAAAGGAGAGCAAAAAATATCAGATAATTTGGAAAAACTTACCCTTTTTGGGTTTATTGCTTTGCAGGATCCTATTAGGAAAGAAGTCAAAAAAGCCATTCAAGATGTTATCAGCGCTGGAATAAAACCAATAATGATAACAGGCGATCATCCTCAAACAGCTAAAACTGTTGCTCAAGAACTGGGAATTTTTTCTAAGAACCAGCAAGTTATGACTGGGTCGGAAATGGAAAATATCAGTGAAGGCCAATTGACAAAAAAGATTGAAAAGATTTCTGTTTTTGCTCGAGTGGTTCCACAGCATAAACTGCGGATTGTCAAAGCTTTAAAGGCAAAAAGTGAGGTGGTGGCAATGTTTGGAGATGGAGTAAATGATGTAGCCGCTCTTAAGGCGGCTGATGTGGGAGTGGCGGTTGAATCAGGCACTGATGTAGCCAAAGAAACGGCCGATATCATTCTTTTGAGCGACAATTTTTCTGTTATTGCCAAAGCCATAGAACAAGGAAGGGTTGCTTTTAAAAATATCCAAAAAGTTTTTATTTATTTAGTGGCGGATGATTTTACGGAAATTTTACTTTTTCTTTTTTCAATGTTTTTGAATTTGCCTTTGCCTCTTTTGCCAGCTCAGATTTTGTGGATTAATTTAATTGAAGATTCACTCCCAGCTATGGCTTTAGCGGCTGAAGAAGAGAAAGAAGGCATTATGAAAGAAATGCCCCGAAAAATTGATGCGCCCATTATTGGCAACTCCATTAAAAAGTGGGCTATGGCAGTATTGTTTTTTAATGGACTAATAACAGTTTTATTTTTTTATTTCTTAACCAAGCTTGGAATGGAAATTGAAAAAGTGAGGACGATGGTTTTTGCCTTAATGGCTTTTGATTCTTTGGTTTTTGTGTTTTCTGTTAAAAATTTCAAAAGGACAATTTTTACCGCCAATCCGCTTGAAAACAAATATATTGGAGGAGCCGTCTTGATCAGCTTTTTCTTTTTATTAGCGGCAATTTATGTTCCTTTTCTTCAGAGAATTTTAGGAACAACTTCTTTGGGTTCTGACCAGTGGTTAATAATATTGGCCATAACTTTTTTGGAAATTATTCTTTTTGAAGGATTTAAAAAGTGGTTTATAATTAAAAAATCCTAAAACTAAAAATAGCCAAAAGTTTATGTCCAAGGAAGACAAAAAAGAAAACTCCAAAAATCAAGAAGAAAAAAAGGAAGAAGGCGCCATAAGCCCAAGAGCCAAGAAAAACATCGCTGCCATCTTTTTAGTTATTGCAGCGGCAATTTTTGGCCTAAGTTTTTTTGGCAAAGCTGGAGTGGCGGGAATTTATATTGATAAATTTTTATCTTTTCTGTTGGGAGTAGGAAAATTTTTTCTTCCTTTTCTGATGGTAGTAATGGGAGGAATCTACTTCAAAAAAATAAAAACTAGCCGCCAAACAATTGCTTTGGTCGGCGCCATGCTGATGCTTTTGGGAATTTTAGGTGCTTTTCATTTGCCTTATCATTCCAATGAAATGCTAGTTTTTGCCAAACAAGGAAAAGGTGGTGGATTGATTGGTTTCTTGATTAGCTATCCCTTGTCCAAATATTTGGGAAAAATTGCCGCCACAATAATTTTAACAGGTATTTTGATGGTAAGTTTGGTTTTGCTGGTCAATGTTTCTTTTTATGAAACATTTGAAAAATTATTCTTTTTCCTTAAGGGAAGGTTGTTGGCTGTTTTGAGGAGGGTGAAACTGGAAAACGAAAAAAGAAAAGAAAGCCAAAAAGAAGCTAAAAATGAAGAAGCAAAGCTGGAAAAAGCCCAGCAAGAAGATTCAACCGAAAAAGAAGAGAGCAGTCTTTTTGGGGAAGATCTGCCAGAGGAGGGAGAAAATCAAGAAGGCTCCATTGCCAACAATATCAAAAAAATCACCTATGAAGATGGCTTGATGGCAAATGGTTTTAATGGCTTGAAAAAAAAGAAGATGGCCTTGAGGCAATTTCAGGGAAAGGATATGAAAAGGAGAAAAATTCAAAAGAGGATGGCGATTGCTCCTGCCAATCTTATCAAGAAAGGAGAAGAAAGCGTCAAGCCAAATGGAGTGGAAGAAAAAGGCAGGGTAATTGAAAATGCTTTTAGGAATTATGGAATAGAAATGGAGCTAGTTGACCATAAGGTGGGGCCAATGGCAATTCAGTACTCTTTTCGTCCCAGCCGGGCAATCAGAATGAACAGCGTCAAAGCTCTTCAAGACGAGTTGGCTTTTTCTTTAGCGGCTCATCCAATCAGAATTGAAGCTCCTATTCCCGGGAAATCTTTGGTGGGAATTGAGGTTCCCTTAACCAGTAAATTTCGGGGTTATGTCTTTTTGCGTCAAGTTTTGGAAAATCCGCAGTTTATTAAAAAATCAAAAGAAAGCAAGCTTTCTATTGCTATTGGAAAAGATATGAACGGGGATTTGGTGATTGATGACATTGGCAAAATGCCTCATCTTTTGGTGGCTGGAGCAAGTGGAACCGGGAAAAGTGTTTGCCTTAATGCCATAATTTCAACTCTTTTGTTCCAGAATTCGCCAGAGGACCTTAATTTGCTTTTAGTGGATCCCAAGAAGGTTGAGTTCTCTCTTTTTGAAGGAATCCCTCATCTTATTAATCCAGTTATTGCAGAGCCTGCCAAAGTTATTAAAACACTAAAGTGGTTGGTGACAGAAATGGAAGAACGACTGGGATTTTTAAGTGAAGTTGGCTCACGAGACATTGATTCCTATAACCAAAAAGTTGCCACAGGGGAACTGAGAGGGAGGGAAATTATTGACAGGGAAACGGGGGAAAAAGTTTTTGAGCGGTTCAAAAAAATCCCTCATATAATTTTGATTATTGATGAATTGGGAGATTTGATGATTGGCCCCAATAAGAGGGAAATTGAAACCAGAATTGTTCAGCTTGCCCAAAAAGCGCGGGCGGCAGGAGTGCATCTGATCTTGGCCACCCAAAGGCCCTCAGTTGATGTGGTGACTGGTTTGATTAAGGCCAATATTGGCACTAGAATTGCTTTTCGGACAACCAGCGCCACTGATTCTCGAACTATTTTGGATCGAGGCGGAGCAGAAAATCTTTTGGGCAATGGCGATTTACTCTTTTTATCAGCCGAATTTTCCATTCCGCGCCGAATGCAGGGAGTTTTTATTTCTGAAAAAGAAATTAAAAGAATTGTTGGTTATGTCACCAGGGAATCAGAAGAGACCGGCATCTCAGTAAGCCAAGCCCTGATTAAATCCTATAAAGAAAAAGTGGAAAGAAAGGGGAAGCAAAGCTTGATTGATGGCGGAAAAGGAGGATCTCATGGTAGTTTTGGTGATGAAGAGGATAGCTCTGAGTTTATAGGAGAAGAAGAGGAAGAGCTCTATAACAGAATAAAAGAAATGGTTATTATGGAGAAAAAGGTGTCTACTTCCTATATTCAAAGAAGGTTTAAGATTGGCTATGGCAGGGCGGCGCGAATGATTGATCAATTGGAAAGAGAAGGAATTGTTAGTCCCCCAGAAGGGAATGGTCGGCGGAAAGTTTTGATAGAAACCGGAAAAGACAATCAGTTGCAAGATCAAGAAAATGATTCTATTGAAATAGAAAAAACAGAAGGCGAATCAAGCCAAAAAAAAGGGCGGAGTGAGGAATAACAATGAAATGAAAAACAAGAATGATTATTGGCGGACTCCAAAAGTTAACTTTGATTGATTTTCCGGGGAGGATTGCGGCTACAGTTTTTGTTGCTGGCTGTAATTTTCGTTGTTTTTTTGCCACAATCCAGAGTTGGTTGAAATTGAAAAGGGTCTCTTTTCTCCCATTGCCCCTGAAAGCGCCTTGGATTTTTTGAGCAAGAGGAAGGGTCAATTGGAAGGAGTTTGCATAACGGGCGGAGAACCCACGCTTTATCCTGACTTGATTGATTTTGTTTCACAAATTAAGAGAATGGGTTTTAAGGTAAAGCTAGATACCAATGGCTCAAATCCCTTTATTTTGGAGAATTTAATAAAGGAAAAAAAACTGGATTACGTTGCCATGGACATCAAAAGCTCGCCTCAAAATTATTCAGCCACTTCTGGAGTGGATGTGGAAATTTCCAAGATAGAAAGGAGTGCTAATCTGCTGAAAAATTCTTCTGTTCAATATGAATTTAGGACCACTGTTGTGAAAGGGTTTCACACCAAAAAAGATTTTGTTGAAATTGGAGAATGGCTTTGGGGTGCAAAAAAATATGTTTTACAGGAATTCAAAAACCAGGGCAAACTTTTAAGGGAAGATTTTTTAAAAAAGCTGAAAAAAAGCAGATCAAAGAAAGAGAAGGAAGATTTTGAACTAGAGGATCTTAAAAAATTATTAGAGAAATATTTTGAAGAAATAGAGATTAGAAAAAATAACTGAAAAATTTAATAAACAAAAGAGAAAAGGCTTATTGATTGTATTTAAATTAAAAATTTAAACATTAAAAATTTCAACCATGAGAGAAATAATTTATGAAAGAGGCAATTTGCCAAGAGGGTTTGAAATTAGAAGAGACAGGGACCGGTTAAAAGTTGTTTTGGGGAAAGATTTTGATCTCAAAAGCCGTTTCAACCAAGAAAGACTGGCTCGGGAAATGGGGGAGCGATTGGGAAAAAGAATTGATTATCGGGATCAAAATACAAGAAGAATGTTTGAAGACCATGCCCGAGGACTGGAGTCTGGAAGAAACAGGTTTGACATTAGGAGTGATTTTTTGGATTTGAACTAGACAGCCAATAAAATGAGACTTGAAATAAAAGTTTTTCCAAAGAGTAAAGAGCGAAAAGTGATAAGAAATGAAAAGAACAGCTTTCAGGTCAGAGTTCAACAAGCGGCTGAAAACAACAAGGCCAACCAAGAAGCCATAAAATTATTGGCTGATTACTTTGGTGTTTCTAGGAGTCAAGTTAGAATTATTAGAGGCCAAAAAAGCAGAACAAAAATAGTGGAAATTATCAAATAAAAAAAAGAGAAAAAATGAACCCAAAGGACAACCTGGTCTCTTTGTCAGTTGTATTCTTTTTAATAGGAGTGGGAGGGGGATTGTTTTGGGAAAAAGAGCTTTACTTTAGTTTGAAAAATTTTGGACTGGTCCTAGCTTTTTTTGTGGGGTCTGGTTTTTTTGTTGGTCAGATTCTCAAAAAGCAAGCTTGTTTGGTGGGGAGCAATTTTGATTTTGAGCCTTGGGCTGGGCTTTTTAAGAGCAAGCCTGAAATTAACTGAGTTGGATTTGAAAAAAGGAGGCAAGGTGGAAGAAGGGGTTGGTTTGGTTGCAAGGGAGCCAAGAATGAAAGAAACTTATCAAGAGGTTGTTTTGGCTATTTTGGAGTGCCGAAAAGGAAGTTTTTGCCAAAGCGATGAGTTCTCTTCAAAAAATGTTTTTTCTCATCCCAAGGCGTTGGTCTTTTTGGAAAAATCCCAGAATTTCAAAAAAGGAGATCAAGTTTTGTTTTCGGGTAGTCTTCAAGTGCCAGACAATAAAAACAGGGATAAATTTGATTACAGAAAATTTCTAGCCAAAGACGATATCTTTTATTTACTTAAAAATCAGGAAGTTGAAAAAATAAAAATTGAGAAAAAGGAGGGTGGTTATTGGGGAAGATATCTAGCGGTTTTTAAAAACAAACTGGAAGAGAAAATTATTCAGCTTTATCCTCCCCAGGAAGCGGCTTTTTTGGCAGGAATTCTTTTGGGTGGTGATGACAGAATGGAAGAACCTCTGCGCCAAAAATTCATAAAAACTGGGATGATTCATTTAGTGGCAGTTTCTGGTTTCAATATTACAATCTTGGGAGCGGCCCTGATTGGGTTGGCGATTTTGATTGGCTTTTATCGAAAAAATGCTTTTTGGTTGGCATTGGCAGGGATATGGGTTTTTTTGGCTTTGATTGATTTTCCTTCCTCTGGTGTGAGGGCTGGCATTATGGGCTCACTTCTTTTATGGGCTGTTCGTTTGGGAAGACTGGCCAACTCCAATCAAGCTCTTCTTTTGGCGGCTTTTTTAATGGTATTATTATCTCCTTTAGCGCTTTTTTATGATGTTGGTTTTCAGCTTTCTTTTTTAGCGGCCTGGGGTATTGTTAATCTCTATCCGTCTTTGGCAGAAGGCTTTAAGGTTAAAAATGATTTTTTGGAATTAAAATCAATCCTTATTGCCAGTCTTTCTGCCCAATTGGGAGTGCTGGGAATTTTGGTTTTTAGCTTTGAAGCTTTTTCGCCTATTTCTTTTTTGGCTAATATTCTGATTTTGCCGTTAATTCCAGCTCTTATGTTAGCTGGTTTTGCTTCAGTTGTTTTGGGATTTATCTTGATGCCGCTGGCCCAAATGATTGCCTTGGGAATAGGAAAAATTCTACAATTCCAAATAGCAGCGGTTGATTTTTTTCTGGCTTGAATTTTTCCCAAATTGAAATCAGTGGTTTGGGAGCAGGCTGGTTGTTAGGTTATTATGCGTTTATTTTTCTATTGGCTCAGCAGTTAAAAAGGAAAAATCAAATTTTTTTAAAAAAAGTTTGATTTAGTTTTGTATCTAACTTAATTAGCGCCGTGAAAATTTTGAGTGGTTTTAAAAAGCTGAGGGATGTTTTCTTTCCATAAATTTATAAAAGAAAATGGAAGTTTTTTTCAAAAGAATTCTCTGGTCTTATGTTATTTTTTTGATCGTTTTTCTTTTTAGTTGGCAGTGGGAAAACCAAAGCCAAAAGCAGTCTCCTTGGTTGGAAGTTTATTTCTTAGATGTGGGGCAAGGAGATGCCGTTTTAATAAATTACCTCAAAAACAAACAAATTTTGATTGATGGCGGGAGTGATGGCCAAAAACTAATTGGCCAGCTGAACAAATTTATTTCTCCGGTTGACAATGTTCTGGAGGTGGTAGTCGCCACTCATCCTGATAAAGATCATATTGGAGGACTGACTGATGCGCTGCGTAAATATCAAGTGGGGCTATTATTGGAAAATGGCCAAAAATCAGATAGCCAAGCTTATCAGCAGTTAGAGGAAATTATTCAAAACAAAAACATAAGAAGGGAAAATATTTTTGAAGGCTCTAAAATCAGAATTGGAAAATTTGTTAATCTTGAAGCCTTTAATCCTGATTTTAATTATCAAGAAAAAACAGAGGATAAAGAGCGCAATAATGATTCAGTTGTTTTGCGAATGGATTTTGGCGTTAATTCATTTTTGTTTTTGGGAGATGTAGGGTTTCAGAAAGAAAAAGATCTTATTTTTGATCAAGAAAAAATTGATGTTGATTTTCTAAAAGTGGCTCATCATGGTTCAAAGAATTCTTCATCAAGTGAATTTTTGGAAAAAGTCACTCCCCAAGTTGCTGTTATTTCAGCGGGCAAAGACAATTCCTATGGCCACCCTGCTCAAAAAACATTGGAAAGGCTGGAAAAAAGTGGAGCAAAAATTTTCCGAACTGACCAAGGGGGAACAGTGGCAATTGTCTGTTTTGCTCCTCAGAAAAATTGTCAAGCAAACTACTGGAAAGATTTAAAGCTATGACTTAAGTTACAATGGGCAATGGCAAAAATGACCAATCAGTTTTTTTGGGTTTTAGCAATTGTGGAAAATATTGTTATAGTTTGTTGACAGAAAAATAAAAACTGATATTATTTTTAGCGCAAGGTGAATTTTGCAATTTTTTACAAAAAAGTTTGAGATGAATCTAGCACAAACCACAACCTCATATCTATTTATTTTCCTATTTATTATCTGGGTCGTCCAGATCGGTTTTGGTTTGTGTAGAATAATTTTTCAAAAGTAGCTTTTCAAAAAATTCTAAATAAACCAAAACCGGTCTCAAAGGGAGCCCGGTTTTTTGTTCTTTAACAAAGGAGCAGGTCAACAAAAAAATGAGGAGGCAGAAATGGGAAAGAAGTCCTTTCAAAAAATGGCTGAGGCGTTAAAAGAAACCTGTTGCCCCAATTGTCAAAGCAAGTTGGCAATTTTTCGGCAAGAAATAGTTTTTTGCCAAAATTGCCAAAAGGCCTTTTTGTGGAAGTGGAAATGGAAAGAGAAGGAGGGATATTTTTGGGAGATTGAGTCTTTGAGTTGTCTTTAATCACAAGAAATTATGGAAAGGAGAAGTAACATGATAGTCAAGGCTCACAAGTCCGATCAATTTGCTGTTGAACTAGCTCAAAAAATTAGACAATTGGGCTATCAAGTCAGGGTCATTGAAGATGGAGAGAGTGCCTATCCCGGCGAGGTGGCGATTTTCTCTGTCAGCAATGGCGATGTCCGTTTTCCCGGAAAGCATGGCCGCTTAGCGGCTCATCGGCTTTTTGAAGCTGGTGTGGTGCCGGATTGGGCAAGCAGCACTCCCTTTGTGGCGGCCTTTCGGGTTCATCCCAATCCGAAAATTAGGCCGAGCATTAAAGAATGTCTGAAGCAATTTACCTTGGCTTACCAGGAATGGTTTGCTGGGGTAAGAGACTGTGCTTGCCCTTGGGGATGCGAGCCCACTGGAAGTGACGCCAAATTGGCCTTTGAAAGGTGGCGCCGCTCTGCCGCAGAAGCTCTTTTGGCGGGGCGGCAAGAAAATGCCCATCGGCTACTTTCCTATTTCACCCCCTTGAATAGCCATTCTCTTAGAGAAGCGGCTAAGAGAATGGAGGACGGCTGTCAACAGGCGGTTTCCGCTCTTTGCCTTCACACTGATGAAGCAAGAAGTGGTATTGTTTCATCACTCAATCCTCAAGTGGTGAAGGCAGTAAAAGAGTTGCTTGAATTCCTTCCTTTTGAGGAAATTAAAATTTTTTCATTTTCTCCCCATGACGAAATTTTAAAAGAGTGGGGAATGGAGGCTGTAGTAATTTCCAGTGTCTGGGGAAACAAAGAAGCGCTGGAAAAACACTGGCAACTTTGCCAAGAGTTGGCTGGACCAAAAGTGAAAATAGCTCCACTGGGTGAATTGTTTCAGGACGATGATTTGGTTCAGTCAGCTTGGAAAACGGCTTATTCTCGAGCGGGACGAATGCATCAAAGACTTCGCAAAAATCCGCCGCCCATCTTCCGAACACTAACGCCCAAACAGCAAAAAGAACGATTGGCGGCAGAGGCAGTTTTGTATTTGCTAATGACTGCCCAGTATTATGACAGCATTTACCTTGGTTTTGAGGTCCATGCTGAATATTGGCGCAGTGGAGAACTATATCGCTGGAAAGATGCCTTTCTTCCGGTGGTTTTTGCTCCTCACTGTTTGCGCCAGCATTGGGCAGATTGGGCAATTGACCAAAAAAGAGAGGAGGAAATTTCAAGGCTGGGTTTGATTTAGTTTTTTGAAGTCCAGCTAACTAGCTAAAAAACTAGCTAAAAAGGGAGCGGCCTAAACAAGGCCCTCCCTTTTATCAATTTGTAAATTATCCTATTAAATTAAATAATAAGGAAAGCGGCTTGAATAAAGTACTAATAATTAAGAACTAATATTTTTTTTAAATTACTTAATTGACCAAAAAACAACTAATCGAAAAAAATAATGAAGAAAGAGTATTTTTACATTGATCTTCATCAGGATGTAGCAGATAACTGTTTAATCATTTCCCAAAAAGACTTTTTTCAAAGAAACCATCTTCATCAAGGTCAAAATGAAGCCGGTTTGCCAGTTAATAATCAAGTTGATATTTTCAGGCTGAAAAAAGGGAAGGCCAAGCTTGTTTTTATGGCGGCCTGTCCTTTCATTATTAAAAAGGGGAAAATTAAAATAGATCAAAATCCTTCTTTGGCGACTTTTAAACAACTTAATTTCTATTTTGGACTGCTTAAAAAAAGCAAACAGCTTTCACTTGTTAAAAGTTATCAAGACTATCTTTTTCTCAGAAAGGCCAGGCAAATTGGCATTTTACTTCACATTGAAGGAGCTGATTTTGTTGACAAAGACTTAATTCTTCTTGAGGCAGTTTATAATTTAGGCGTAAGATCAATTGGGCTTACTCATAATGAGAAAAATCGCTTAGCAGGAGGAGCTTTAAGCCAAGGAGGCCTAACTAGGCTTGGGGAGCGAGCCATTAAAAAAGCTCAAAAACTAGGAATGATTATTGATCTAGCCCATCTTAATAGAAGAAGTTTTTATCAAGCTCTGAAAATAGTGAAGCCTCCTTTTATGGTTTCTCATTGTGGCATTCGGGCGATTAAAAATCACCCAAGAAATTTAGATGATGATCAAATCAGAAAAATTAAGCAAAAAGGGGGAGTTATTGGTTTAGCCTTTGCTCCAAATTTTTACAATACAAATAATTTGAAGGAACTGGTAGCTTCGTTTAGTTACTTGAAGAAAAAGATAGGCTTGGATGGTGTTGCAATCGGGAGTGATTTTGACGGTATTATTTCTGAAAAACTTTTCACTGGCCTTGAAGATGTCAGTAAGATGGAAAATCTTAAACGGGCCTTTTTGAAAAAAGGATTTAGTCAAGAAGAAATAAAAGGAGTATTTTTTAAGAATGTCGAGAAGTGGCTTCTATCATATTTAAAAAAGTAGAAGATAAATACATTTCTCTTGAGTCTTTATAATAGGAAACTGGCACTTCATTCATTTGACAAGTTTTTTTTATTGTGTTATTATTTAAATATCAAAATATCAGTTAGGTTCAATTTTTTAATAGAACCTGAGCCAATGGAAAATATCAACTCCTACCTTGGCTTTTTATTTTCTTTGGCTTTGCCCTAACAAGAAATGTCTTAGATTGAAAAGGAGGTTGTGGTTTCAAGTTTTGAGACTTGGGGATCAAGCAAAGATCTTGCTAAAGTTTATGAGGGCTTAGGCTGAAGATTTAGAGGAGTTAATTTATTGTAAAAATTTAAAGTATTTACAAAAGTGGCTTGGCAAGAAACGAGGGAAAAAGTCCAAAAAAATTTCAAAAATCTTAGCAGTGACAAGATCAGCGCTGAATTGGTTGAAAAAGTTGTGGAAGAGTTGCTCTCTTTTTTGAAAGACAGACAGCGAGAAATAATTTCTCGCCGTTTTGGCTTGATGGAAAAAAACAAACCAATGGTTTTAGAGGAGATTGGGAAAGAATTTGGCATAACTCGGGAGCGAGTCCGACAAATAGAAAATGACTGTTTTAGGCGGCTGCAAAAGATTTCAAAAAGCGAATCTTTCAAAAAAATTGAAAATAGGGCAGTGGAAATTTTAGACGAATTTGGAGGTTTCTGTAAAAAAAAACTTCTTAAGGAAAAGATTTTGCCCAATCTTTCTTTAAAAGATAGAAATCGCTTGATGTTTGTTTTAAATAGCTCTCCCAAGTTATCTTTCAAGAAAAACAATTTACAGCTAGGAAGCTTTTGGTCCAGAAAGGAAAAAATGAACAAAATAGCAGAAGAGTTAAAATATGTTCATCAGCTAATTTTGAACATCTTGGAGCAAAAAGGCTCTCCGGTGTTTTTTGATGAGCTGTGGCAATTGCTTTTAGAAGACAAAAGGGCCAAGAAAATCCTGGCAGAAAAAAAGGGGGAGCAAAAGTTAAGAATGATTCTTAAGATAAGCAAAGTTTTTGAGAAGAATATTCTGGAAGAATGGGGCCTAAGGAGGTGGCGGACAATTGCCGAGAGAGGATCGCGGGAAAAGGCCTATTTGGTCCTCAAGAAAGAAGGCAAGCCGCTTCACTTTAGGCAAATAACTAATCGGATAAACCAGCTATGGAAAAACAAAAAAGCGCTTCCCCAGACTGTTCATAATGAGCTGATAAAAGATAGGCGGTTTGTTCTGGTGGGGAGGGGAATTTATGGCCTAAGAGAATGGGGAGTAAAAGAAGGAACGGTCAAGGAATTGATTATTGATATTTTGAAAACCAAAAAAAAGCCTTTGCATAAGCACGAAATAATTGAGCACATTTTATCAATTAAAAAAGTTAAAAGAACCACTGTTTTGGTTAATCTTTCTGACAAACTAGTTTTTCAAAGAACAGAAGAAGGAAAATTTTTTCTGAAATAATTGCCCAGGTTGCTATTTGGCTACTTAAAATAATCTTTAGAAACAAAAAATAAATGTGGGGCAAAACTCCTGAGCAACAATATAAAAATATCAATCATTTTTTTGTGATTGGCTTTTTAATTATTGCCATTGCTGTTTTTTTGGTTTTTTCTGGCAGTAATATTCTCTTCTTTAAAATAACAGCAGCTATTTTTAGTAATTTCTGGTGGTTAATTCTGCCTATTCCTCTTTACCAAATTTTTAAATTAATTTGGGATGAATATGTTGGATTGGTGTGGGTCTTGAGCATAGAAAAGGTTTTGTTGGAAATTATTCCTCCAGCCAACATTGAGAAAAGTCCCAAAATAATGGAGCAGGTTTTTGCGGGTCTGCATACTTTTTCCTCTCAAAACAAGTTTGAAATTTATTGTGGCTGGAGAGCGGGACAAGATCGTTATTCTTTTGAAATAGTCTCTTTAGAAGGGGCAGTTAAATTTTTTGTCAGATGTCCCAAGGCGGCTAGAAATAATGTGGAAGCCCAAATTTATGCTCAATATCCTGAAGCTGAAATTCGTGAAGCAGAAAAAGATTACACCCTTTTGGTTCCCAAGAATATTCCTAATCCCGAATGGGATTTATGGGGCAGTGCTTTGAAACTAGTGGCGCCTGATCCAGTTCCCATTCGAACCTATCGGCAATTTAAGGAGGATATAACAGGAAAAATGATTGACCCGCTTGCTTCTTTGATTGAAGTTTTTAGTTCTTTTGAAACTGGCCAATATGGCTGGTTTCAGGTGGTTTTCAGCCCCGAAGCGGAAAATAAATGGCATTCGGAAAGTATAAAATACATTGAAAAAAATTATCTCAAAAAAGAAGACAAGAAAAAAATGGGTAGTCTGGAAAGGTTTTTTAATGAAATTATTCTGCTTCCCAAAAATGTCATTCGGGCGCTTTTAGGAGAAGAACTAGAGACCATTGAACAACCAGTTGCGGCTGAAGAAAAATTTAATATAAATGAGCTTCCCCCGGGAGAACAGGATAAATTAAAGGCCATTTATGATAACATTTCCAAACCTGGTTTCAACACTGTGATGCGCTATGTCTATGTTGGCAAGCGCAAGAACTTTAACAAAGCCTTGGGAGTAGCAGGGGTAATGGGGGCCATCAAGCAATTTGCCGATCCTAATTTAAATTCCATAGTGCCTGATAATGAAACTAAAACCTTTGCCAATTACTACTTTACTGAACCGCGCCTTTCCTATCGCCAGAGGAAAATTCTTCAAGATTATCGCGACAGGGCTTTTAATGTTCCTTCTTTCATTTTCAATATTGAAGAATTGGCAACTGTTTTTCATTTTCCAGATATGGAGATTAAAGTTCCCACTCTTCAGAGAGTGGAAACTAGAAAAGGGGAAGCTCCTTCTAATCTCCCCTTTAGCCCAAGTCCAATTTTCTAGTTTCTTGCTTTTAAGGTAAGGCATATTTTCTTGAAAGTCGGTTTTCTTTGAAAAAGATTAGTTTTGAATAATTTTTTTGAATAAAAAAACATTCCTAAGGAAAATTTTTTAAAAGAAAAAGAGAATGAAGCAAAATCAAAGCCAATTAGATATAAATTTTTTCGCTAAAACCAATTTTCGCAACAAAGAAAGGATTTTTGGCATTAAAGCTGACGACCGTCGCCGCCATGTTTATGTGATCGGAAAGACCGGAATGGGAAAAACTAACTTAATCCAGAACATGGCTATTCAGGACATTAGAAATGGAAAAGGAGTGGCAGTGGTTGATCCCCATGGGGAGTTTGCAGAAGAATGCCTTCGGGCAATTCCTTCTCATCGGATAAATGATGTGGTTTATTTCAACCCAGCCGATATTGAGAACCCTATTGCAATGAACATTATGGAAAAAGTTCAACCGGAATATCGCCACTTGGTGGCTTCGGGCTTGGTGGGAATTTTCAAAAAAATTTGGGCTGATTCTTGGGGACCTCGTTTGGAGTATCTTCTTAGAAATGCTATTTTAGCTCTTTTGGAATATCCCAACTCAACTTTGCTTGGCATTAACCGTATTTTGGTTGATAAGGATTATCGCAAAAAAGTTATTGACAAGGTGACTGACCCAGTGGTGCGGACTTTCTGGGAAAAGGAATTTACCAAATACCACGATCGGCTTTTGGCAGATGCAATTGCTCCTATTCAAAACAAAGTAGGCCAATTTCTCTCCAGTTCGCTTATTAGAAACATTGTTGGCCAAACCAAATCTTCTTTTTCGGTTCGAGACTTGATGGATAATGAAAAGATTCTAATTCTCAATCTTTCTAAGGGGAAAATTGGTGAAGATAATAGTGCTCTTTTAGGGGCAATGATGATCACCAGAATTCAGCTTGCGGCGATGGCGCGGGTGGATGTTCCGGAAGAAGAAAGGAAAGATTTCTATCTTTATGTGGACGAATTCCAAAATTTTGCCACCGAATCTTTTGCCAATATTTTATCGGAAGCTAGGAAATATCGGCTTAATTTAATTTTGGCTCACCAATATATTGAACAACTGGATGAGCGAGTTCAAAATGCTATCTTTGGCAATGTGGGAACTTTAATTACTTTTAGAGTGGGGGCGCGGGATGCTGAAGTTTTGGAAAAAGAATTTGAACCAGTTTTCTATGCCACTGACATTGTTAACTTGGCTAAATATCATATTTATTTAAAATTAATGATTGATGGAATTGCGGCCAATCCTTTTTCGGCGGTAACTCTTCCGCCAATTGATGTCAGCGATACTCAAAAGAATATGGAAAAAGTTATTCGGGTTTCCAGAGAAAGGTTTGGCACCAAGAAAAAAATTGTTGAAGACAAAATCAATCGCTGGTCAGGGGCAACGGCCTCATTGGCAAAAGAAAAAGTCAAAGAACTTGTCCAAAAAGCAATCACGGAAACAGCTGAAAAGGAAGCCAATCCAGCGGGTGTCCTTGATGAGAAAGAAAAAGCTGTTGGCTCTTTGGGACAAGAAGAAAATCTAGCTGGGAAAAGCGATCAATTATCCCACCAAGAAAACAAAGAGCATTTGAAAGCAAGCGAGACCAAAAAAGAAAATTCTCAAAAGAAATTTTTTGAAACCAATTGTTGGAGCTGTGGAACTGACATTAAGGTTCCTTTTGAACCAGATGGCAAAAGGCCAACCTTTTGCAAAGAATGCTTAAAAAGCTATCGCAGAGAACAAGCTAAAATTCAAAATGAGCTGAAGAAAAAAGAGCGCCAAAACAGGAAAGACAGAAGGATTTCGCCGGAAAGCCAACTAACGGCAGAAGCGATGAATTGAGAGAGTTGATCAAAAAAGCGCTTCTTGAAAGAAAAGAAAACCAAAAGAAGTAATAATAAGGGCTATTATGATGCTTTTGCCTTTGCGAATGCGAAAAATCAAAAAAGACTAATTAATTTTTTAAAGCCGCCAGAATGCTTAAGAAAAAGCTGGGTGAGGTGGGTCTTTCTGAAAAAGAAACCAGTGTCTATTTGGCTTCTTTGGAGCTGGGTCCATCAACGGTCCAAAAGATTTCCCAAAAGGCCAATGTCAAAAGGGCAACTACCTATTTCATTATTGAAAACCTGATTGATATGGGCTTGGTTTCCACTTATCTTGAAGGAAAGAAAACTTTTTATGTAGCAGAGAAGCCAGAAAGAATTTTGGAAATTTTAAAAGAAAAAGAGAATCAACTGAAAGAGAAAATTTCTCAAGTCAAGGAAGTTTTGCCAGAACTAATGGCTTTTTACGCTGACTACAAGGATAAGCCGGTGGTGAGGTATTATGAGGGCATCAATGGACTGAAGGAGGTTTATAGGGATTTTGTTGAGACGCTGGAAGAAGGTGAAGTCATTTACACTTTCTTGCCCTTGGATGATTTCAGAGAAAGCGGCATAGCAGAAAAACTCAGGAAAAGAAAGAAGGATCGGCTCAAAAAGCGGATAAGAATGAAAATAATTTACACCTCAAAAAAAGGAAGAGACTTGGGCTATGAAAAAGAATCCAAAAAGGAGTTTAAAGAGAACAAGTTTATTGAATTTAACAAGTTTCCCATCAAGGAGGGGTGAATGTCTATGGCAACAAAGTTTTTTTAATTGATTACCGAGGCAAAAAGGAGGAGTGGTGATTGAAAACAAAACCATAGCGGATCTTTTTAGAATCATTTTTGAAAAAATTTATTACGAGAACCAAAAATTATTTTCAAAAAATTAATTCTTAATTTAAACTCATGGGAGACTAAATTGAAAAAATAATTATTCTTTAAAACAAAATAACCAGAAATAGTCTTAATTTTTGCAAAAAACTAGAAAACAAACTAGCTCTTTTGGCTGGTTTGTTTTTTTGAAGACTTGGTTTGTATGAGATGAAATAGAATTGGCGAAATAACCTCCGAAGGATGATTTTGAAATTTTGTCAGTAGCTATTGACAAAATTTCAAAATCTGTTACAATAGAAAGCAGAAAAGTATCGCATTGGCATATTTAAAACAACTTTTTGTGCAAAAAATTGCTTTTGTTGAGGTTGAGCAAAAGCTTTTGTTTTTTAAAATTCTGATGCCGTTCGTCTCCCCAAGTGGGCAGATTAAGTACTTGCTAGATGTTCGTTACCTCCTGCGAATATTTTAGCAAGGAAGGACGGTATCAGGTTTTAGAAAAGAAACCTCTAGAGCCAGGAAACTGGCTTTTTTGTTTTTTCTTTGTTATTTATAAACTACGAGGACTAATCCCAAAATAAGCTTTAATTTTTTTAAAAAATTTTTTAAAAAAAAATGCCTTGGCAGAAGAAAAATAAAAAAAGACCAGATGCCAAAAAAGTCTTGGTTGGATTGAGTGGAGGAGTTGATTCAACTGTTTCTGTTTTACTATTAAAAAAGAAGGGCTTTGTTCCAATAGGGGCTTTTTTTATTTTTTCTGAGAACAATCGAAAAAATCTCAAAAAAACAATGGTTTTGGCTGAAAAACTTGGCATTGAGCTACTCGTAAAAGATTGCTCAGATGAATTTGAAAAAGAAATAATTTCCTATTTTATCCAAGAATATCAAGCAGGAAAAACTCCCAACCCTTGTGTTTTTTGCAATTCGGAAATTAAGTTTAAGAAACTTTTCCAGTTGGCAGATGCAAAAGGCATTAAATGGATTGCTACTGGCCATTATGTGGTCATTGATTACAGAGAGAATGGCATTCTTGGCATCAGAAAGGCCTTTGATGAAACTAAAGACCAATCTTATTTTCTCTATCGCATCAAGAAAAATCAGTTAAAGAGATTGATTTTCCCTTTGGGCAAGATTAAAAAGAAGGAAGCCAAAGAGATTGCCCAGAAAAACGGATTGGTTTTTTCAGAAAATGAATCTCAAGATGTTTGCTTTTTTCGGGCCCAGGAAAAGTTGTCCAATTTCCTTAAGGCAAGGATCGGCCTAAGAAAGGGTGAAATTGTTGATGAGAAGGGAGTTTTTTTGGGGCATCATTTGAGTCAGGCTTTTTTTACCATTGGCCAGCGCCAAGGCATTAAGCTTTCCAATGGCCCTTTTTTTGTTATTGGAAAAGATGCCAAAAAGAATTGGGTAAAAGTAACCTCTCGTCGAAACCATCCTCGGCTTTGGGCCAAAAATGCCTTGCTGGAAAAAGTTTCTTGGGTTGGAACAAAACCAGCTCAAAATAGGAAGTATTTTTTCAAATCACGCTATCGGTCAAAACTTTCTGCTGGAAAAATTTTTTATTCAAAGAAAGAAAAGGCCTGGAAAGTGAAGATGGAGACGCCACAATGGGCAATGGCAGAAGGGCAGTCTTTGGTGGTTTATGACGAAAAGGGCTTTGTTTGGGGTGGGGGAGTGATTAAAAAAGTTTTTTAGATTGAAATTTTAGGTGAAAATTTGCTGATCAAAAGCTGTCTTGTTAAAATAAAACAAAATCTTAAATTCAAACCAAATGCCAATATTTGAAATTGAGCAAGAAAGAAGAAAATTAAACAACCAGCTTCTAGAAGTGGAGTCTTTTTTGGCTAATGTCAAATCTGATATGAGAAAAATGGATGGCCGAAAACAAGAGCTGGAACAAAAAAACAGGGTTTTAAACAAAAAAATTAAAAAACTGAACCTTGAAATTGATGAAGCCTTAAAAGAAATTAAAAAAATAGAAGCAGAAAAATTTCAATTGGAAAATGAAAAAAAGGCCCTAATTAAAAAAAGAGAAGGGATTATTTCCCAATTAAGAGAATTGGGTGAAATTGAAAACTCTTTGTAATGTTATAATTTCGGCAGTTTTGGGAAACAACGGCGGCCAGGATTTAATTTCTTGGAAAGAGGTTCAAGAGAAATCGCCAAGATATTTTTATGCCAAGAGCCAAAAAGCCTCCACCAAGGGCGGTTGCCAGTTGGGGCCATTTCATCATAAAAATAACTTGAGACGGAATAGTCTTTGACAGCAAAAAAGAAACTATTCCGTACAAAAATAAAAATTTTAAAAAACTTGAAGAAAAAATAGCCAATTTTGGCGATGATTTTTTTGAAATTAACCAAAAAGAGAAAATCAAAATAAGATTGCTTGTGATGACAAAGGGCAGGAGAAAAGTCATCGTTGGAGGCAAAAGTCCTCTGGAGAGGGCAAAGAGGGAAGGCAAAACGGCAACAGGTATGGTTGCCCAAGGGCCTACTTTAAAAGTGGAAAAAAATAAAACAGCATTTACCAAGGTTCCAGTGATCCATTGGTTTTGAGGAGTATGGGCCAAAAGAGAGGGAAAAAGAACGGAAAGAAAAATAAAAATAAACGCAAGAAGGGTTTTTGAGGCTGATTTGGAAAGAAGGCCTGGCCAAGTGGCGACTTGAGTTTTTGTCAGAATTTTTTTCATAGGATTTTTTTAGCGGTTTTATGCTTTTATTTTAATTGATTTTTTTCCAGTGGCAAATTGAAAATGGCAAGAAAGCTATTGGTGGTGTATAATTTAACAATAAAGGGCAAAAAAGAAGGATTATTTTGAAAGCTGTAGTTTAGCAGATGATTTTGAATAGTAAAAATTTGTTCTAATTCAAAATGTCGGTAAAAAAATTTTGCTTAGCTTTGAAAGCAAAAAAGAAAATATTTTGCCAGCGGCCAAAGAGATACAAAAGGAAATGAAATTCCTTTCTTATGAAGCGGTGGTTGAAATGGCTGATTATTTTTCAACCACTCCAGCGGCAATTTATAGCGCTGTTAGTTTTTATGGAGAAATTGAAACCAAGCCCCCTCAGCCGCTTTTGATAAAAGTTTGCAATGGAGCCAATTGTGTTGCCAAAAAATCAAGCCAAATTATTGAGCGAATTGAAAAATTTTTGGCAACAAAAGCAGGCGATGACAACAATCCCAAAGTGAGGCTCAAAAAAGAAAGCTGTTTTGGCACCTGTTTAGCTGGTCCAGTCGTGGAAATAAATGGAACTTTATTTGAGAGGGTGACACCGGAAAAATAGAAGAAATATTAAAGGCCTATCTTTGATTTTGGGCAGGCTAGATGGGCTTGAAAAGATTAAAAAAGATTTTTTAAAAGCATCTTGTTAATAAGTCTTTTGATTGAGGTATTTTTCAAAGATAACTAAAAAAACAGAAAAGTGAAAAAGGATAAAGAGCTTATCATTACTAAAGACTGGAATTGGGACCAAAAAGCTTCTTCTCAAAAAGAAAAGACAAAAGAATTTTTTGGTGGCCTCAAGAAAGCTTTGGAGATGAGGCCCCAAGAGGTGATTGAGGAGATAAAGAAGGCTGGTCTGCGGGGAAGGGGCGGGGCTGGTTTTCCAACGGGCCAAAAATGGGAAATTGCCGCTCAAATAAATTCAATTGAAAAATTTTTTATTTGCAATTTAGATGAATCAGAACCAGGAACCTGGAAGGACAGAACTATTGCCGAACAAAATCCTTTTCAGTTGATTGAAGGGATTGCAATTGCTTCTTGGGCAATTGGCGCCTCAACTGCCTATATTTATCTTAACGGCAATTTCAAACAAGCAGAAATGGTCCTCAAAAGAGCGAGGCAATTTCTTTTTGAAAAGGGATTTTTGGGAGAAAATATTCTGGGAACTGGCTTTAGTCTGAATTTGGAAATATTTGTTGGAGCCGGCGCTTATATTTGTGGAGAAGAGTCGGCTCTTATCAATTCCATTGAGGGCAGAAGAGGAGAACCGCGCCGAAAACCACCTTTTGTCTGCAATTGCGGTCTTTGGGGGAAGCCCACAGTGGTAAATAATGCTGAAACAGTAGCTAATATTCCTTGGATAATCAAAAATGGAGGAGAAAAATTTAGCAAAATTGGCCATCCTGATTTTCCTGGAACAAAACTTTTTTGCATTGACGGCAAAGTGCGCTTTCCGGGATTATATGAAGTTCCAACGGGAGTGAGTGTTCGGGAGCTGGTTTTTGATGTGGCTGGAGGGATGGCGGAAAGAAGTGATTTTAGGTTAGCCCAAATTGGCGGATCATCAGGGAGAATCGTTCCTTTTGCCCTTTTGGATGAAATTCCTGGCTATGGTGAAAATTTTGAAATTCCCATGGGTTCTGGAGCGGTGCTGGTTTTGGATAGTTCTTTTGATATTAAGCAACTTCTTTTGAGCTGGATAGATTTTTTTCAAAGAGAATCTTGTGGAAAATGTGTTCCTTGTCGAGAAGGGACTTTTAGATTGAAACTGATTCTGGAGCGGCTAGTAAAAAATGACTTAGCAGGAGATGACCTAGAAGACATTGCCAAGCTAATTTATGTTTTAGAAAGAACCACCTTTTGTCCTTTGGGAAAATTTTCGGTGGTGGCGATAAAGGATGTGATTAAATACAAGATGATTCCAGAATTGGCTGAAGTGGAACTATTGGACTAAATTTTAATTCTGAAAAAAAGAAAATAATGCAAATAAAAATAGACGGGAAAATTTATGATTTTAAACGAGGCCAGACTGTTCTTGAGATTTGCCAAGAAAATGGGATTAAAATTCCCAGCCTTTGCTTTTATAAAGAGGTACTATCTTTGGAAGGAGTTTGCCGGCTTTGTTTGGTAAAAACCAACCAAACTAAGGGCCTGGTTACCTCTTGCCAATTGTTGGCAGAAGATTACATGGAAGTTTGGACCAACGATGAAGAAATTGAAAAAGCCCGTCGTTATAATTTGGAGCTTTTGTGGACAGACCATGCTGGAAAATGTGTCCAGTGTATTCGAAATGGCAACTGTGAACTGCAGAATTTAGCCAGAGACTTCAGGATTGACATTGACGACTTTGTTCCATCCTTGGAAAAACTTGAGAAAGAGGATCAATTAAAGGCGTTAAAAGAGAGCCTTAAAAATAGGGTAGTGGATGATAAAAATCCTTCGCTTTTAAGGGATAACCAATATTGCGTTGAATGCCGCCGTTGTATAAATGTCTGCCGTCAAATTCAAACAGTGGACGCCTATGGAATGAATTATCGTTCCATAGAAACCAAAGTTGGAACACCAGCTGAAAAGCCGTTAGATTGTATTTTTTGCGGCCAGTGCAGTTTGGCTTGTCCCACAGCGGCCATAACTGAAAAAGATGAAAATGATAAACTGGAGAAGTTTTTGGCAGAACCTAATAAATTGAAGATTTTTCAGTTTGCTCCTTCGGTTAGATTTACCCTGGGAGAAGCCTTCGGTTTGGATCCGGGGACCTTTGTGGAAGGGAAAATAGTTTCTGTTCTTAAAAAGTTGGGAGCTGATTTGGTTTATGATACTACTTTTGGAGCGGACTTAACCATCACGGAAGAGGCCGAAGAATTTTTGGAAAGGCTGATAAAAAAAGCCAAAGGGCAAGAAGCGGCTTTGCCAATGTTTACCAGCTGTTGTCCGGCTTGGGTTTTGTTTGTAGAAAAATACTATCCGGAATTCATTCCCAATCTCTCTTCCTGCAAGTCTCCCCAGCAAATGGTTGGAGCGCTGATAAAGAGATGGTATGCCCAAAAAAAGAAAATTAATTCTCAAAACATTGCCTCTTTATCATTGATGCCTTGTGTTGGCAAGAAATTTGAAGCCCAAAGAAAGGAAATGAGCAAAGAAGGGATTTGGGATGTTGATTTGGTGGTGACAACCAGAGAACTGATTCGGCTGATAAAGAAAAAGAAAATAGATTTCAATAGCCTCAAGGAAGCTCAACCTGATCCTACCTTGGGAATTTATTCTGGTTCAGGGGTAATTTTTGGCGCCACAGGGGGAGTGATGGAAGCGGCCTTGACAACAGCCTTTGAAAAATTAACGGGGAAGGAATTTCCCCGGGCCAACTTTTCTTTTCTCAGAGAAAACAAAGGAATCCGACAGGCTGAAATTGTCATTCCCAAAACAAAAAAATTGAAGAAAGAATTGGTTTTGCGAGTGGCAATTGTGAATGAAATCAGAAATGCCAGAAAGATTCTGGAAAAATTGAAAAAAGGGGAGGCTTATTTTGATTTTATTGAAGTAATGGCTTGTCCAGATGGTTGTTTGGGAGGTGGCGGCCAGCCAATTCCGACCAACGAAAAAATCAGAGAAAAGAGAAAAAAGGCGATCTATGAACGTTTTAGAAACTTGCCCTTGAGAAAATCCCATGAAAACCAAGCGGTTCAAAAATTGTACGAAGAATTTTTGGGAAGGCCGGGCAGTGAAATTTCAGAAACTCTTCTTCATACTCATTATCAAGAGCGCAGGCCCTACTAAATAATTTCCAATTCAAAATGAAACATTTTTTTAAAACTTTTCCAAACGAAATAAAAAACCATGAAAGAAAAACTTGAGCCGCTGAAAAAAAGAGCAGAAAAGCTCAGGAAAGTGATTGACCAAATGCGTTATCGCTATCATGTTTTAGATGATCCTGAAATTACAGATGAGGTTTATGATTCTTTAATGAAAGAATTGAAGGAATTGGAAGAGCGATATCCGGAACTCAAAACCCCAGATTCACCAACTCAAAGAGTTGGAGGAAAGCCTTTGGAAAAATTTGAAAAAATTACCCACAAAAAGCGCCAGTGGTCATTGAGTGATGTTTTTTCTTTTGAAGAACTTTTGGAGTGGGAAAAAAGAATCAGGAAGATCCTAGAGAAAGAAGGATTTGGAGAGCAGTTGGACTATGTGGCCGAGCTTAAGATTGATGGATTGAAAATTATCTTAAATTATGAAAAGGGGGTTTTGACCAGTGGCGCCACTCGAGGAGATGGAATAGTGGGGAGAATGTCACTGAAAACATTAAAACCATCCAAAGCATCCCGTTAAGAATTAAATATCCTATTGATCTAGTGGTGGTGGGGGAATGTTGGCTTTCCCAAGATGAATTGGAGCGGATCAACCAAGAGAGAAAAAAACAAAAACTGCCTCCTTTTGCCAACTCTCGAAATGCCGCGGCAGGATCAATCCGCCAATTGGATCCCAAAGTAGCTGCTTCCAGAAAATTAGATTCTTTTATTTATGGGATTGACCAAATCGGTCCCAATGAGAAAATTAGCACTCCCAAAACTCAATTAGAGGAGCTGAGGCTTTTGGAAAAACTGGGCTTCAAAGTAAACCAAAACTATCAACATTTTGATTCTTTAGAAAAAATTGAGTCTTTTTATCAAAAATGGGAAAAAATTAGAAAAAAGCAATCTTATGGGATAGATGGTTTGGTAATTAAAGTAAATTCAAAAAAGATTCAAAATATTCTGGGCTATACTGGCAAAGCGCCTCGTTTTGCAGTTGCTTGGAAGTTTTCTGCTGAAAAAACCACTACTGTTGTTGAGGACATTAAGGTTCAAGTCGGCAGAACTGGAGCCCTCACTCCAGTTGCAATTCTGCGGCCAGTAAAGATAGCCGGATCAACAGTTTCGCGGGCCACCCTTCACAATGAAGATGAAATCAGAAAAAAAGATATTCGGATTGGCGATACTGTGATCATCCAAAAGGCTGGCGATGTTATTCCAGAGGTGGTGGAAGTGATTAGGGAAATGAGAACAGGAAAAGAAAAAATATTTAGAATGCCCTTAAATTGCCCCGTTTGCGGAAGCGCTATAAGAAAAGAAAATATCTTAGATTCTAAGAAAAGCCAGAGCACCAATTATTTTTGCTCTAATCCTAATTGTTTTGCCCAAGAGAAAGAAAAAATTATTCACTTTGTTTCCAAAAAAGGTTTTAACATTGAAGGATTGGGAAAGAAAATTGTGGAGCAGTTAATCAATGAAGGACTAATTAGCAGTCCAGCGGATATTTTTTTCTTGAAAGAAGGCGACTTGATTGAGCTGGAAAGGTTTGCCCAAAAATCTTCTCAGAATCTGATAAATGCCATAGAAAAAAGCAAAAAAATAGCTTTAAGGAATTTTTTGTTTGCTTTGGGAATTCGTTATCTTGGAGAAGAAGGCTCTAGGTTGGCAGAAGAATTTATTTATCAAGAAGCAAAAAAGAATAATTTTTCAATTAAAAATCCAGCTGACTTGATTGTTTTTTCTGAGAGAGGTTTTTTGAAAAAATTTGACGATATAAAGGGAGTGGGAGAAAAAATGGCTAAAAGTTTTTTGAGCTGGTTTTTAGAAAAGAAGAACAAACAAACACTCAAGAGGCTTTCAGAGGCGGGTGTGGAGTTTGAAGCCAACAAGAAATCAGGATCTTCTTCCCAAAAAGCTCTAAAAGATTTTTTTGGCGGCAAGATTTTTGTTTTGACGGGCCAGCTGAAAAACTTTACTCGAGAAGAGGTGAAGGAGATTATTGAACAAGGCGGCGGCAAGGTTTCCTCTGCTGTTAGCCAAAAAACTGATTTTGTTGTTGTGGGAGAAAATCCTGGCAGTAAACTTCAAAAGGCAGAGCAACTGGGGGTAAAAATTTTAAAGGAAGAAGATTTCTTAAAAATTTTCCAGAGTTAAACTATGGTGCATATTATGAGATACATATAGTTGACTTTATTTCTAAATAGATTAGCATATTAAGATGCCGTTTTTTTAATTGTTCTTTGTCAATAGCAATAGTCAATAACAGGAGGGCAAGCCCTCCTGTTAAATTTTGAAAAAAGGAGGGACTTGCCAATGGTCCCTCTAGCCGAAAATGGAGGAAAAAAATGATGACCGTTGTTTTAGCAGAAAAGGAAAAGAAGCAGGGGATTTTTGAAAAAATGAATCTTTTTTGTCAAAAGTGTTACCAAGAGGAGGGCATTCTTGAAAAAGACGGAAAATTCCAAGAGGGACCGGACATTTTTTGGGGGGTTTTTAGTTCTGGTCATTGTCTTGGCACCTTGGGAATGAAATTTTCTGTCAACGGCTCACCATCATTGCCCATAGAGCATTATGCGAGCTTTTCTTTGCCTAATAAGGGGTGTTTTTTACCAGTCAGCATTAGAGCACGGGTTGAATTTATGCGCTTTTCCCTTGAAAAGAAGATGAAGAAAAGAGAGAAAATATTAATAACGCAAAGGCTCTTTGACGCAGCAGTAGAATTTTTTGCTCCAGTAGTGGAGGTTCCTTTTTTTGAACCTGGAAGCATCACGATGTTTGCCTTTACCTTCAAGAAAGTGGCCTATCTTTTCAATTTGGCCACAGGATTGGAAGTTTTTGAAGAAGTGAAGGAAGCGGAAATTTTAGTTGAAAGGATTCCGCCTCAGTCAAGATGTTTTTTAAAGAAAGATCCGAGGGTCTTTATTATTCCACCAGAGGTTATAGCCCAAAGGTGGGAAAAAATCAGAAATTCTATCAACCCTTTAGATTTGGTAGTTTCCTTTTGATCTGAGGGCAAAAGGCCAGCTAAAAATTAGCTGGTCTTTTAAAAAAGTTGGCAAATTTTTTCTGGGAGAAAGAGGATTGAAAAAAAAATGTTTTTGTGCTACATTAAGGAAATGAGAGTCTTGTTTGAGAGAAGAAGATGTAAGACCAGAATTGGATCAAATTTTGGTCATAATAAAAATTTGAAAAAAATTAAAAATGAAAAAAGAAGCAATTAGCCAGAAAGAAGTTGAAAAAATTGCTGTTTTGGCCAGAATTAATCTTTCCAAAGAGGAAAAAGCCTCTTTTCCGAGGAATTGGGCGCTATTTTGGCTTATTTCAAAAATATTCAAGAAGTTTCCGATGATTTTCAGGTGAGCCCTTTTGATCATTTTAAATTACTGGGAAAAGTAAAGGATAATCGGCGAAAAGATAGTCCAAAGGAAATTGACAAAAAACTAAAGAAGCGATAAAGGAGCTTTTTCCCCAGAAAAAAGATAATTATTTGAAAGTGCGAACGGTAATCAAAAACGGCAAGCATTAAAAAATAAATTTTTCAAATCCAATTTTTTAAGTAGTTTTCAAATCCAAAATGATAAAACAGCTTCATGATAAAATCCAAAAGCAAGAATTGAAAGCAGAAGAACTGGTTGGTAAATGCCTTCAAAATATTGAAAAAAAAGACAAAGAAATAAGAGCTTTCTTGGAGGTTTTTGAAAAAGATGCAATTGAAGAGGCAAGAAAAGTTGACCAAAAAGCCTCTCAAGGCAAAGAGATAGGCCTATTTGAAGGAGTGCCGGTGGCAGTTAAGGATAATATCCTGATAAAAGGAAAAAGGGCGACAGCTGGATCAAAGATATTAGAAAATTTTATCGCTCCCTATGATGCTACGGTGATTGAAATTCTTAAAAAAGCAGGAGCCATTTTTGTGGGCAAAACCAATATGGATGAATTTGCAATGGGCTCTTCAACCGAAAATTCTGCTTTTGGGCCAACTAGAAATCCTTTTGACAAGGAGCGAGTTCCAGGTGGATCATCTGGCGGGTCGGCGGCGGCTGTAGCAGCTGATATGGCAGTTTTTTCATTAGGGTCTGATACGGGGGGCTCAATTCGCCAGCCAGCTAATTTTTGCGGAGTAGTTGGCCTAAAGCCAACCTATGGCCGAGTTTCTCGCTATGGACTGATTGCTATGGCCTCAAGCTATGACCAAATTGGTCCCTTTGCTAAAAATGTTGAAGATGCAGCTATCATCTTGAAAGAAATTTCCTCCTTGGATGAAAATGACAACACTTCTTTTGGCTCAAAAGGATTGGAATTTGATTTTAATGGCGACATAAAAGGGAAAAAAATTGGGCTGGTGAAGAACTTTTTTGAAGATGGTTTGGCTCAGGAAGTGAAAAAGATTGTTTTGGAGGAGGTTGATAAAGCCGCCCGAAAAGGAGCAGAAATTATTGAGCTAGAACTTCCTCATTTAAAATATTCTTTGGCGGTCTATTACTTGATGCAAACTTCCGAAGTAAGTTCCAATTTGGCTCGCTTTGATGGAATCCGTTATGGGATTAGCAAGGCTCTTGAGGAAAGTTCTCTAAAGGGAGATCTTCTTGATATTTATCTCGGATCTCGTTCAAAAGGATTTGGAGCAGAAGTAAAAAGAAGGATAATTCTGGGAACCTATTCACTTTCAGCCGGTTATTATGATGCTTATTACAAGAAAGCTCAGAAAGTAAGAGAGCTGATAAAAAGGGAATTATGGGAGGCCTTTCAGAAAGTGGACGTGCTTGTGTCTCCAGTTTCTCCCACTCCAGCTTTTAAGTTGGGAGAAAAAGCAGAAAATCCTTTGGAAATGTATTTGGCTGACATTTATACTGTTTCAGCTAATGTTGCCATGATCCCAGCTGTTTCCGTCCCAGTTGGCTGGACGATGAAAGAAAAATCAAAATTGCCAGTTGGCCTTCAAGTTATGGGAAGGTGGTGGGACGAGAAAAATGTTTTGGAAATAGCTGATTTTTTTGAAAAAAATTCTCAATTTTAGTGGTTATTTTAGGGTTTTTAGAAAATTTTTTGCAGTAAATAGTCAGTAAATAGATACAATGCAAAAAAATCACCAGCTGTTAGTTTTTATAAAAATAATCAAGTTAAAGTCATCAGAAAAGAAAAAATAATCTCGGAGAGAGAGCTGAAAAATAGCCGCTAATTTCTTGATTTCCCAAGCTATCAAATTTTAGAATCCAACTTTTTCAATCGCCAAGGAAAGAGATTGGGAGAGATAGATCTAGTGGCTGAGGATCTCCAGAGTAAAGAAATCGTTTTTATTGAAGTTAAGGCCAGGACCAAAAGAAAAAATTGTTTTCAAGAGGTTTTGCCAGAAGAGGGCATTACCTTCTCCAAATTTTCAAAAGTATTAAAAGCGGCAGAATATTATCTTAACAAAAATCAGCTTTGGGATCGGGATTGGAGAATTGATGTGGTGGCGATAGTCTTTGATTTTAGCCAAAGAAAAATGCTTATTAAGCAGATCAAAAGAATCAGGTTTTAATCAATTTGTTTTAAGCTGTTTTAAGATAAAACAATTATGAAAAATTCACTTGAGCTACTTTTTGGCTCTAGGGAGCGATGGAGACTCATCAAGTTTTTTATCCTCAATGAGGGGATTGATTTTTTATTTAAAGAAATTGTTGAAAAAAACAAGCTAAATAACAAAAAGGCAAAAACAATTCTAACTCAACTGACCAATTCCAAATTTGTTGTTGCCCGTTCCAGAGGCGGGAAGAAGTATTATCAACTCAATACCAAGTTTGTTTTTCTGGGAGAACTTAGGAAATTGGTGGTTAGGTCAAATATTTTTCCTCAATGCGACAGCTTAAGCAAGGTGAAGAAATTGGGAGATGTTAAATTGGCGGTGGTTTCGGGAATTTTCATTAATTATCCCAAGTCAAAAACTGATATTTTAATTGTGGCTGACTCTGTTTCCAAAGCGAAAATGAAACATCTTATAGAAGACTTGGAAGCTGAAATGAGCCGAGAAGTTAATTATTCTTTAATGGGTTTTGATGAGTTCAAATACAGAGTGAATATGTTTGATAAGTTTATTATGGAGCTGTTGGAAGCCCCTCATGAGATTATTGTTAACAAGATCCAAGGGTTGCTTTCCAATATTCAAAGAGGGAAAAGAAACTAGAAGGAATTTTCAAAAAATGATTAAAGGACGGACTTAAAATCAAATCATCATCAATGAAAAACGAAAAGTCAGAAACAGGAATGTTGGCATGGCAAAAAATAAAACTTTGGAATTACAAGAAGCTTAATCTGTTAAATTTTTCCAAGGCAGCCGTTTTTACTGGCAAAATGAAGGAGTTTGGCCAGGATATGGGAAAAATTCTAAAAAGAATGTTTTGGGAAGATAAAGTACTGGCCGCTCTTTTGGGAGGCGGGCTGTTTTTTATAATTGCCGCTGGCCTAATTTCTTTTTTAAAGATCAAGCCTCTGATTCAGAAGTAATTCTTCACTACAATTCTTACTTTGGAATTGATGTAGTTAGCTTTAATTTAGAAGAACTATATTTTCAAGTTTTTTTTGGTCCTCTAGCGGTTTTGCTGGTTTGGTTTTTGAATCTGATTTTAATTTTTTATTTACTATTTTTCCAAGAAAAACAGCAAAAAGCCTTTAGGCAAAGGCTGGAGAACAAAAAAACAGCTTCAAGTGACGGGTTAGCCCGCATAACTATTCAACAAGTGCTTTTTCTGTTTTCTCTTCTGGCGAGATTCTTGGCTGGGGGGTGTTTTGTTGTCGGAGCGGCGGTTTTTATCTATGCGTTAGCAATTGTTTTTATTAATTAAGCATTGCACTTGATAATTTTCTTGTTTCAGTTAAGCTAACTAATTAAAATAAAATTTAAACTAGAATGTTTTTAAATTTAAGAATAGTTCCTAATCAAGATGAGTAAAAACCAGCAACATCTTAAAAAAGGTTGGTCCTATCCTGATCCCAAAACAACAGATCCAACTGAACATGCAATCCAAAGAATTTTTGAAATAATTCCGGGAACATTAACCTGGACAACCATTATTGGCATGTTTGTGTTTTCTTATTTTTTTCCAATTGGGGTTGCTTTTTTTATAATTGCCTATGATACCTACTGGTTTTATAGAACTATTTATATTTCTATTTACTCCATTTTGGCTTATCGAAAGATGAAGCAATGGAAAAAAAATCAACTGGTTTCATCGTCTAAAGAAGATAGATCAACCAGATGATTTGATGGAGGAACTGGAGTTTGAAATTAGCCAACTTAAAAAACAAATCAAGGACGCTCAACATCGCCGCATAAGAAAAGAATTAAAAAGAGCCTTGGCTGAGAGAGAAGGATTTTTGGAAACTTTTAAAAACGACATTAAAAACAAAGATAAATTTATTGATTGGCGGGATGTTTTTCATGTGATTATGCTCCCTACTGCCAATGAAGGACCAGAAATCATTGAACCAGCCATTGAAGCGGTTAAAAATTCTAACTATCCTTTAAATAAAATTATTATTCTTTTGGCTCTAGAAGAACGGGAGCCAAAAGAAAAAAGAGATCAGAAGGAAAAGATTTTAAGAGAAAAATTTGGCGGCTTGTTTTATGATTTTTTGGTTACTGTCCATAAAGTGGCGCCAGGAGAAATGAAATGCAAAGCCTCCAATACTAGCTATGCCGCCAAAGAATTAAAAAAATATCTGGAAAAGAAAAAAATCCCTCTAGAAAATGTGATTTTATCAAATTTTGACTGTGACACCCAAGTTCATCCTCAGTATTTAGCTGCCTTGACCTATGCTTATGTTACTGAGCCAGATCGCCTAAGAAGAGCCTATCAGCCACTGCCGATGTATCATAATAATCTTTGGGACACTATTGCTCCGGTAAGGGTGGTGGTGACTGGATCTTCTTTTTGGCACATGATTGAGTCTATGCGGCCGGATCATATGGTTACTTTCTCTTCCCATAGTGAACCATTTAAAACAATTGTTGAGGTTGGCTATTGGCCGGTTAATGTCATTTCAGAAGATTCAGTTATCTTTTGGAAGTGTTATGACTATTTTGATGGCCAATACAAGGTAAAACCTATCTATTTGCCAGTTTCCTTGGATGCTGTTTTGGGTAACAATTATTGGCACACCATTAAAAACCAATATAAGCAAAAGCGCCGCTGGGCCTATGGAATTGAAAATTTGCCTCTTTTGGCTAGAGCTTTTTTGAAAAATAATAAAATTAGTTTCTTGAAGAAACTCAAACATATTTTGGAGATGATTGAAGGCCATCATAGCTGGGCCACTGCCCCTTTAATTCTGGCTCTTTTGGGTTGGTTGCCATTGATTTTGGGAGGAGAGCGCTTTAATGAACTAACTATTGCCCATAATTTGCCTTTTATCACTCGCAATCTGATGACTTTGGCAATGATTGGTTTGGTAGTGACAATGTTTTTAAGCTTCCTTTTGCTCCCCCCCCGGCCAGCTAAATATTCTCCCAAAAGATACGTTTTTATGTTTTTCCAATGGTTTTTGGCTCCTTTTATTGCTCCTTTTTTGGGAGCGCTTCCAGCGATTGATGCTCAAACCCGTTTGATGCTGGGAAAATACTTCGGTGAATTTTGGGTAACGGAAAAGATAAGAAAAAAAGACTAAAGTACTAAGGAACCAAAAGGCTTAAAAGGAAAACTGGCCAAATTTATAGCTACTAGAAAGAAAGAGATTTTTATTGAAATGGTTTTTGGCAAGAAGGCTGGTTATTTTTACTCTTTTTTCCAAGATTGCTAATAAATCAAAGAGAAACCAAAATGAACTGGACTTTTTTGTTTTTTGGGTCTTTGGCGATTGGAGTTCTTAATTAATCTTTTTTTAGTTTCAATAAAAAAACAAAATTAATCTTTTTCCAACAAAAAGGCTAGGAGGAGTGGGAATGATAATTGCTTTTTTGGTGGTTGTAGCTTTTTTTTCAGGTCTGGAATTAACTAATCAGATAAAGGGCTTGCTTTGGGGATCGGTTTTGATTCTGGTCTTTGGCTGTTTAGATGATTTTTTAATTTTTCATGGAAAGCCCAATTACTATTTCAGCTTTTGCTGGTTGGTCTGCTTGTTTTTTTT
>LZQN01000023.1_pt1 | contig 51360 bp, 67 predicted proteins | sample 768531 | NCBI WGS metagenome assembly LZQN01 (sample SAMN05207080, study PRJNA324506) | oil field metagenome | isolation source: sample BH-FW-7 from oil reservoir | place: India: Bombay High | collected 2015-12-02
CTCCATGACCGCGGTTTCCAGGTCTACCTTGCCTCGGACCACGGCAACATCGAGGCGAAAGGCGCAGGACGGCCTGCCGAAGGGGCGGTTGCGGACCTGCGCGGCGAGCGCGTGCGTATCTACCCAGATTTTAGATTGAGGGCTAAAATCAAGGCGCAATTCCCTGAGTCCATAGAGTGGCCTCCCATTGGTATTCCAGAAGATTACCTACCCCTTTTGGCACCTAACAGGAGTGCTTTTGTGCAGAAAGATGAAATTGTAGTGAGTCATGGAGGGATTAGTATTGAGGAAGTGATTGTGCCTTTCATTCAGATACATAACCCCAAATTTCAGAAATAAACTTGGATAATGATGGGTTTAATTATTACAAAGGCTAATTCCAGTTTGGACAAGCTTGGGTGAGGGAGATACATGAAGTTATACTTGGAAAAACGATATAATCAAATTGGAATTGATAGAATTATTCGTCTTGAGTGGCTTAGCTATACTGCATCTCTTGTCATGGCAGGCAACAATAAATCCGACATTAAATCCTTATTGCAAAAAGAGCTCCAGGAGGTATTTCGCTCAGCCAATACCAAGGTGCGAGGATCTCTGAGCAAAACTATAACTATCCTGATGAATATATGGGTTCATCCACCATTCTATCTACATTCTTTTCAACAAGATGGTCTTAGGTTTCTTTCATGCCTTCCACAGGAAGACCATATTGCAGTCCACTGGGGAATGACCATGGCAGCTTATCCTTTCTGGGGAAAGGTGGCTTCCCATGTTGGAAGACTACTTAAGCTTCAAGGCACTGCAAGTCATGCCCAAGTTCGCCGTCGTGTCATGGAACAATTTGGACAAAGACCAACAGTAAAGGATGCTGTGCGCCGCATATTACGCTCAATGTGGGCCTGGGGTGTTATTAATGAGGCTAAAAATAATGTTCCACTTCGTGAAAAAGGCATATATGTACCAGGTCTTTCGTTAACTATAGAAAATCCTGAACTTATTGCCTGGTTAATTGAGGCCTTTTTATACGCCTGTGGAGGTGATTCAGTGGATTTAAGAACAGTTTTAGATTCCCCCATTTTGTTTCCCTTTAGATTAAGTCCTATTTCTGCTGTTCATTTAGTGTCGGTTTCCAACCGATTGGATATGCTCTCTCATGGACTGGATCAGGAATTAATTATACTCCGTAGTGAAATTATGGTAGATGTAAAGAAGAGATGAGATGGATTTTTATGCAAAACTAGAAGAGTGTTTTTTGTTTAAAAGGTGTATTTTGTTAGCTTTTAATAGATGTAGATAGCGTAATATTTTTTTATGGTATGAAAAAATTAAAATACAATAGTTTACAATTGGTTTGTATTTTTATGAATCTGGTTTGTCAATATTTACGGTAGTAGAAAAAGTAATTAATATTTTTTACCTTTACAAATGCTTTACTGCAAAAGAAACATAAGAAAGTTTACATAGGAGTAGGGTTTGTGCTAGGCCTTAGTTTAAGAGTAAATTAAGGTTTTAACTAAACAGTTAAAAGTTTGGGGTTCACATTGTAACATAGTGTAAATAAAAGGATTTTGTGAAGATGGGTTTAAAGAAGAATAAGGCTTTTATGTTGTTTATGTTTTTATTGATTCCTATAGGGTCCTATGCCAGTGGTGATTTAAGTGCTAGGATAGGTGAGATTAGGAAGTTATATCAAAATACTGTCTTTAATTTAAAAAAATATAAACAATTTAAGATAGATTTAATTGAGGTTTCTACTGAAGGGGGAGAGGTATATTTTGGGTAGATAGTAATAATGAAATTAAAAAAGTAAAGAGAATCATATATGGAGAAACGGGTAAAAAGGTTTCAGAATATTATTATGACAAAGATAAATTATACTTTGTTTTTGGAGTTAGTTTTTTTTACTCTATGGAAGTAGATCCAAAAACAGGTGAATATGTTATAAACTATGATAATCCTAAAAAAGAGGAAAACAGGTATTATTTTTTCAAGATGAGATGATTCAATGGTTAGGACCAGATAAAAAAAAGGTAGAAGTCTATAGCAATAAGTTTGAGCAAAAAAGCGCAGATATCATTCAAGAATCTAAAGATATTTTGCTGTTCTGTAAGAAGAAATTGCTTAAGTAATAGTTTGTGAGTGTAATTAAAAATAAAAAAGCAGCTCTTTTGAGCTGCTTTTTTATTTTTTTCTTAAGTGGTCGGGATGAGAGGATTTGAACCTCCGACCCCTTGAACCCCATTCAAGTGCGCTCCCAGACTGCGCCACATCCCGACAAAGGTTTTAATTTAATCACCTTTAGATAAAAGTCAACTTTTTTTCTTTTTTTAAAAAAGAGAGAAGAAAAACTTGACAATTTTTAATAAATGATAATAGTAATAGTTATCAATAAGAGGTTAAAAGTTTTTAGGAGGTAAGAAGTTATGGAAGAAAAAGTTTTAGAGGTAATGAAGAAATTAAATAAGCCAGTTAGGCCTGGAGATATTGCTAAAGAGTTAGGCGTGGATAGCAAGGAAGTCTCCAAGGCAATTAAGAAGTTAAAAGAAGAAGGAAAGGTAATATCTCCCAAGAGGTGTTATTACTCCTTAAGCTAAAAGGAGGAGAATATGGGAAGCATTAAAGATTTAAGACAGTATCCTATTAATTGGGATATGACCCATGAAGATGCAATTACTCTGTATTTAGAATGGGGCAACAATCCCCATAGGGGATATTTTCCACCTGTAAAGTCAGGGAAAGATGTATCCTATTACTTTGTTTTAAATACCTGGGAAGAAGAACCCAAGGTTTGTTTGTATGCCACCAATTCTGATGGTGCTAGAGAGTTGGTGTGTTTGGATTTGCCTGCGGAATTGAAAAGCAGTGTGCGTAGAGAATACGGCTCTTTAAAGGGTGTATTTGGACTTACTCCTGAAGTTAAAAAGTGGTTGCAAAATGTTCTGGAAAAATAGTAGGGTGATATAATGAATATAGTAAATAAAGACCGGCGTATGACCAAGCAAAGACAGGTTATTTTAGAGCGTTTAAGGGAAGTAAAAACACATCCTACCGCAGATGAAGTCTACGCCATGGTCAAAGAGGACTTGCCCAAAATAAGTTTGGGTACAGTGTACAGAAACCTGGATATTCTGGCTGAACAGGGTTTAATTCAAAAGCTGGAAATGGCAGGCCAGCCCAAAAGGTTTGACGGCAATCCCCATCCTCACCTGCATGGTAAGTGTATTGCCTGTGAACGGGTGGTGGATTTGGGGCCTGATTTTGATTTTGGTCTGGACAAAAAGATAAACGGTTTTAAAGTATTAGATTATAAACTGGAAATCATAGGTTTGTGTAGCAGGTGTCAAGAAAAGGAAAACAAATTAAAATAAACTAAAATAAAAAAATAAAGAGGAGGAAGAAAATGAAATCTTTAAAGGGAACAAGGACAGAAAAAAACTTGCTTACTGCTTTTGCTGGTGAGTCTCAGGCTAGAAACCGTTATACCTATTTTGCCAAACAGGCCAAAAAAGAAGGCTATGTCCAGATAGCCAAAATTTTTGAAGAAACAGCAGAGCAGGAAAAAGAGCATGCCAAAAGGCTTTTTAAGTTTTTAGAAGGGGGAGAGGTGGAAATTACTGCTGCTTTCCCTGCTGGAGTGATTGGTACTACAGCAGAAAACTTAAAGGCTGCAGCAGAAGGTGAAAATTACGAATGGGACAAAATGTATCCTGAGTTTGCCAAGGTGGCAGAAGAAGAGGGTTTTGATGAAATTGCAGCTGTGTTTGAAGCCATTGCTGTGGCTGAAAAACAGCATGAAAAAAGATATAAGGGATTGCTAAAGAATTTAGAAGAAGGTAAGGTCTTTAAGAAAGACCAGGAAGTGGTGTGGCGTTGTATTAACTGTGGGTATTTGCATGTAGGTGCAGAAGCTCCTCAGCTTTGTCCTGCTTGTGCTCATCCCCAGGCCTATTTTGAGCTTTTGGCTGAGAACTGGTAATAGGTGTTTAACCTTAAAAAGATAAAGGAGGGTGGCTATGCCCCAATTGTTAGAAGTTTATAAGTGTGATCTTTGTGGCAATATCGTACAGGTAGTACATGCTGGTGAAGGTGAGTTGGTTTGCTGTGGTCAGCCCATGCGCCTTTTAAAAGAAGGCTCTGTGGACGCAGCTTTGGAAAAGCATGTGCCTGTAGTGGAAAAGACAGCCAATGGCTACAAAGTAACTGTGGGCAGTGTGCTTCATCCTATGGCTGAAGAGCACTATATTGAATGGATTGAACTTATTGCTGATGGTAAGTCTTATCGTCAGTTCTTAAAACCTGGTGATGAGCCTGTGGCAGAATTTTGTGTGCAGGCAGAAAAGGTCACAGCCAGAGAATATTGCAATTTGCATGGACTCTGGAAAAAAGATGTATAACAGGAGTAGCTTAAATGGCTAAACCGGAAGAAATGTGGCAATGCCAGACTACTAACTGTGGTTATATTTATAACCCAGATAAAGGGGATAGAAAGGGGAAAATACCTCCTGGCACCAGATTTGAGGATTTGCCAGAGGACTGGAAGTGCCCCATTTGTGGGGCCAGTAAAAAGGCCTTTCGTCCCCTGGCTGGACCTGGTTCTAATGTAGAAGAGGATAAATGATGGCAGAAAAGGAAGTAAAAGGCTATTATATGTGTGTGGTTTGTGGTTATTTGTACAAGCCAGAAAAGGGGGATCCGGGCAGAAACATCCCACCCGGTACTCCCTTTGAAGAATTGCCAGATACCTGGTGTTGTCCAGTGTGTGGCACACCCAAGAAACGGTTTAAATTCGTAGAATAGTTTGGAGGTTTTTGATTATGGAAAAGTGGCAGTGTCAGATTTGTGGTTATATTTATGATCCAGCTCAAGGTGATCCTGATAATGGCGTAGCAGCAGGAACCAAGTTTGAAGACTTACCTGAAGACTGGGTTTGTCCTGTGTGTGGAGCGACTAAAGAAAACTTTGAGAAAATGTAAAATTAGTTAATCCAAGGCCCCAAGATTAATTCCTGGGGCCTTTTTTAATTTGAGAAGGAAAAGAGGGAGTAAAAATGGCTGTAGTGGAAATCAAAAAAAATGTTTTTTGGGTAGGTGCTATTGACTGGAATAAACGCGACTTTCACGGTTATTCTCAGACTAAAGAAGGTACTACTTATAATGCCTACCTCGTAATAGATGAAAAGATAACTCTTTTTGACTGTGTAGACGAAAAGTTTAAATGGGATTTATATCATCAGATAGCTTCTCTAGTTCCTTTGGAGAAAATAGATTATATAGTGGTAAACCATGTGGAGATGGACCATTCTGGGGCATTGCCTTTTATAGTAGATAAGGCCAAGCCAGAAAAGATTTTTTGCTCTCCCATGGGTAAGGAGTTTATTCAGGCTCACTTTCATCCCCGCAATTGGCCCTTGGAGGTAGTAAAAACAGGGGATGAATTGATACTGGGTAAAAATAAGGTGCAATTTTTAGAAGCCAGAATGTTACACTGGCCAGATAGTATGTTTTCCTACCTCCCCGAGTTAAAACTTTTGATTTCCAATGATGCTTTTGGGCAAAATATTGCCTCTAATTTACTTTTTGACGACCAGCATCCTCTGGAAGATATTTTACAGGAAGCCAAACATTATTATGCCAATATTATTTTGCCCTTTTCTCCTTTGGTCAAAAAGACCTTAAACAAAGTAGAGGAGTTGGGCTTAGAAATTGAGATGATTGCTCCTGACCATGGGCTTATTTGGCGCTCCCATGTAAAGGATATTTTAGGCCTTTATAGGGAGATGAGTGAACAAAAACTTAAGCCCAAAGCAGTTATTGTCTATGACACCATGTGGAGCAGTACTGAAAAGATGGCCAAGGCCATAGGTGAAGGTTTGAATCTGGAAGGTATTGAAATAAAACTCATGCATTTAAAAAAGTTTCACCACAGTGATGTAATGGGTGAAGTAATGGATGCAGCTGCAGTTATTTGTGGCTCTCCCACCCACAACAACAATATGCTCCCTCTAATGGCAGACTTTCTTACCTATATGAAAGGCTTAAGGCCTAGCAATAGGCTGGGAGCTACCTTTGGCTCTTATGGCTGGAGTGGCGAAGCTCCTAAACTCATGCAAAAGGTTCTGGAAGAAGCTAATTTTGAACTTCCCTTTGAACCCTTGCGTATTCGCTTTGTCCCTGAGCATGATTCCCTGGCCAAGTGTAAGGAACTGGGCCTGAATTTGGGTAAGAAAATCAAAGAAAAGTTTTAAGAGGTCCCAAGGAGCCTCTTTTTCTATGTCCAGAAAAGTCAAAAAAGATATTTTAAGATTGCTAGAGCAAAGGGACAGCCAGGAGGTGGAAAAGGTCCTAAGGCCTTTTCCACCTGAAAAGGCCTTGCCTGGCCTGTTTGCTGGTCTTTTGAGTACAAAGGAAAAGGTGAAGTGGAATGCAGTGGTGGGGTTTGGAGCAGTAGTGGATAGGCTGGCTGCAGAGAGCTTAGAAAAGGCCAGGATAGTGATGCGTCGTTTTATGTGGATGCTCAATGACGAATCTGGTGGAATAGGCTGGGGAGTGCCTGAGTCCATGGGCGAGATAATGGCTGTAAATCCTCATTTAGCCACAGAATATCACCAGATTCTTATTTCTTACCTTAGAGAAGAAGAAAATGAAAAGGACAACTTCCTGGAGTATGCGCCTTTAAGGCGAGGGGCCTTCTGGGGAATAGCCAGGCTTGCCCAGGGTAATGAGCTTCTGGCCAAAAAGGCCTGGCCCAAGGTCAAAAAGACTTTTAGAGAAGAATTGGACCCTTATATTTTAGCTTATTCTTTACTCTATGCCAAAGAGATTGGCTTACATATTCCCCGCAAATTCCCTTTTCCTCTGGGCTTTAAGGTTCATATTTTCTGGAACCGGCAATTCTGGGATATAAGTTTTGGTGAATTGATAGATTTTAAACTTTAAACTCCTAAAAGGAGGGAGTAGCATGGATGCCCTGTTTTTATCCAGATTACAGTTTGCCATGGCTACCATGTTTCACTTTATTTTTGTCCCGTTGACCCTGGGGCTTTCTCTTTTGGTAGCCATTATGGAAACGCGCTATGTGCAAACTGGAGATGAAGATTACAAGCGCATGGCCAAATTCTGGGGTAAACTCTTCTTAATCAACTTTGCCCTGGGAGTGGTTACTGGCATTACTCTGGAATTTCAGTTTGGTACCAACTGGTCCAGGTATTCAGAATATGTGGGAGATATTTTTGGTTCTTTGCTGGCCATTGAAGCTACAGCTGCCTTTTTCCTGGAATCCACTTTTATTGGGGTTTGGGCCTTTGGCTGGAACAAGCTTTCTCCTAAAATGCATGCCCTTTCTATCTGGTTGGTGGCCCTTGCTTCTAATCTTTCTGCTCTGTGGATTTTGATTGCCAATGGGTTTATGCAAAATCCCTTGGGTTATGTAATGCGTGGTGGCCGGGCTGAGCTTGCTGACTTTATGGCTGTGGTGACCAATCCCTTTGCCTGGCAACAAATTGTCCACACCTTAAGTGGTGCCTATCTTTTGGCTGGTTTTTTTGTCCTGGGTATTTCCAGTTATCATATTTTAAGGAAGAATGAGGTGACACTTTTCTCCAAATCCTTTCGGATAGGTGTTATTTTTGCCCTTGTCTTTTCCCTTCTGGAAGTGGTTCAGGGGCATATGCATGGAGCAGAAGTGGCCAAGATTCAACCTGCTAAACTGGCGGCTATGGAGTCTTTGTGGGAAACCAAAAAGTCTGCTCCCCAGTACTTATTCTTGATTCCTGACCCTGAAATGAGCGCAATGCCCTGGAGATTTTGCCCATTCCAGGGGCTTTGAGTATGCTTGCCTATCATGACTTTCAGGCTGAAGTAAAAGGTTTAAAGGACTTTCCTAAAGAAGATAGGCCACCTGTTACCCTGACCTTTCTTTCCTTTAGAACCATGGTGGGCTTAGGCTTTCTTTTTCCACTTCTGGCTTTGTGGGCCTTTAAAATCAGAAACAAGTTAGAAGAAAATCCCAGGTTTTTGCGTTTGCTCATCTATGTTATTCCTCTGCCTTACATTGCCCTGGAAGCTGGTTGGGTGGTAGCTGAAGTGGGAAGACAACCCTGGATTGTTTACGGGCTTATGCGTACCAGTGAAGCTGTCTCTCCCATTGCTAGTTCTCAGGTAGGATTTTCTTTTGTGGCCTTGACTATACTTTATACTTTACTGGGAATTGCTGACATTTACTTGTTGGCAAAATTTGCCCGCAAAGGCCCAGAACCAGCTAATTAAAGGGAGGGAAGGACAATGTTAGAAAGTATTTGGTTTTTACTCTGGGGAGTTTTATGGGCTGTCTATTTTATGCTGGATGGCTTTGACCTTGGCCTGGGAACCTGTTTCCCTTTTTGGCCAGGACAGAAGAGGAAAAGCGCTATGTCTTAAATGCCATGGGCCCCTTTTGGGATGGCAATGAAGTTTGGCTAATTGCTGCGGGTGGAGTGACCTTTGCTGCCTTTCCCAGGGCTTATGCTATCATGTTTCAGGCCTTTATACAGCCTTATTTCTTTTGCTTATTGCCCTGATTTTAAGAGGAGTGTCTTTGGAATTCAGAAGCAAGATTGATAGTCCTGGCTGGCAAAAAATTTGGGAAATATGTTTGTTTTTAGGCAGCTTTTTGCCTGCCTTTTACTGGGAGTAGCTTTTGCCAATATCTTTAAAGGCCTGCCTTTAGATGAACAGGGTATTTTTCGGGGCAATCTTTTTACCCTCTTAAATCCCTATGGACTTTTGGGCGGAGTGCTTTTTTGTCCTGCTTTTTGCTGTGCATGGAGGTTTGTGGATGGCCCTTAGAGGTAGTGGAGACTTGGAAAGAAGAAGTGGCCAGATGGCCAGTAAGCTCTGGGCAGTGCTGACCGTGGTCTTGGTTTTATTTTTAGCCTACACGGCAGTGGCAACCAAACTTTTTACCAATTATCTCAAGTCTCCCTTGTGGTTTGCCTTGCTTATTTTGCCGGTAGGAGGCCTGGTTTTAAGTCGGGTGTATATGGGTACCAAGAATGGCTTAAAGCCTGGCTGGCTTCAGCTCTCACTATTTTGGGGGTTACAGCCTTTGCCCTGGTTGGCCTTTATCCAGCCCTTTTGCCTTCTTCTTTAAATCCTGCTTATAGTGTGACCATTTATAATTCAGCTTCTTCTCCCCTGACTTTAAAGATTATGCTGGGTGTGGCTTTAATCTTTGTACCCATTGTTATTTTCTACCAATTTTGGGCATATAAGACCTTTAGCCATAAGCTGGAAGCCAAGGACCTGGAATACGAAGAAGCCTATTAGTTTTTTAAAAGTACATTGTAAAAATAAAAAAGGCAGGCACCTGGCCTGCCTTTTTTATTTAAAATAGTTTTAGACCTTTTAAGAGGATAATAAAGACCAGAATAGGTGTGATGTATTTGAGGACAAAGTAGTAAAGGGAAATAATTTTCTGGTTGTTTAGGGTATTATAGTTGCTAAGGGTAGTAAATATCTTTTCTTTTCCCCAGGTCCAACCAGCAAAAAGGGCAATGAGTAGTCCACCTACAGGAAGTAAGATGTTAGAACTTATAAAGTCGTAGAGGTCAAAGAAGTTAAGATTAAAGAATTTAACATCCTTAAGGACATTAAAAGAAAGAGTGGCTGTAGCACCCAGGACCACCAGGATGGCTATGGAAAGCAAGGTGGCTTTGGTTCTGGACATCTTTTTGCTTTCACAAAAGTAGGCTACAGGTACTTCCAGCAAAGAAAGCATGGCTCCAGTGGCAGCAAAGGAAGCCAGCAAAAAGAAAAGCAGCATAAAAATTCTTCCCCCGGGTAAAGAGGCAAAAATGGCTGGAATGGTAATAAAAAGTAAAGAGGGGCCAGCCTGGGGTTCATAACCATAGGTAAATACTGCCGGGAAAATGGCCAGGCCAGCGAGCAGGGAAACACTTAGATCAGCCAGCATAACCTTGGTGGCTGTAGCTGGAATATTGGCATCATCTCTAAAGTAACTTCCATAGGTGGTCATGGTTCCCATACCAATGGAGAGCTTAAAAAAGGCCAGTCCCATGGCCAGCAGTACCACCTGAGCATTTATTTTGCTAAAATCTGGAGAAAAGAGGAAAAGAAGCCCTTCTTTGGCCTTGGGCAAGGTCAAGCTGCGCACCACAATGATAACTAAAAACAAAAAGAGTAAGGGCATGAGCTTTTTGGTGGTGCGTTCAATTCCCTTAGAGGCACCCATGGTGATAATGAGCCCCACTACTCCAAGCACCAGCCATTGCCAGAACAGGGATGTTAGGGGCGTACTGATAAGAGAGCCAAAGGTCTTGGAGGTCTCTTCTGGATTAGTGGAAAGGATGTTGGCAGTTATTGTTTTGTAAACATAGGCATAGACCCAGCCAGCCACATCAGTATAAAAGGCCAGAATCAAAAAGGCAGCAGCTACTCCTCCTATACCAATTAGAGACCAAAAGTTTTTGTTTTTTTAGGTAATTGATAGTAAGTAGTAATGGCATTGGCCTTGGCTGTTCTACCCAAAACCAATTCAGAAATCATGATGGGCAGTCCTACTAAAAAAGTGCTGAGCAAATAGACCAGTAAAAAGCTGGCTCCACCATTCTCTCCAGTCATATAGGGAAACTTCCAGATGTTTCCAAGACCCACTGCAGAGCCCAGAGTGGCAGCCAGAATTCCAAAACGAGTTTTAAATCCATCTCTTTGCATGAGGCACACTCCTTTTTCTAAAGCCAATCTTAACAACCAGGAAAGCGCCTAAAAAAAGAATAGAAAAAAAAGCAATGAAATTAGTGAAAAAAAATTTTTTAAAGAGAAAGTTAAGGAGTAGAAGTGGAAGGTGATGATTGGGGTTTAGAGGGAGAAGAGACTTTTCGAGGCAAAATAAGCTTTTCAAAGTCTTCTCCTTGAGCCCAGGCTTTGACAGGTTTGGCCAGGTCCAAAGCCAGCTGGGCGAGCAAATAACTAAGACCATCTTCTGGTAAGACAATCCTTCTTTTGATTAAGTACCAATCAATATCTGCAGAGCTATCCAGCCTGCCAGCGTGGTCCAAAGACCAGATAAGACTCTGGTCCTGGGCAGAATAGATTTCTAAATGTAAACTCAGGGCCGTATTGGTAAGAGAGCTCCATCCAGTAAGTAGGTAATTTGACCAATGACTACCCACTCCACTTTTTTAGTCTGGGCCAGGTTTAGAGCTTCTTTTTTAGAAGTTAGATTCTGAGGCCAAAAAAATGACTCCTTAAAGACCCTTTCTCCAGCCCAGGTCTGATAAAAAACTCTACCTAAAGTTTGCTCTAAGCTTAGATTCCTTTTCCCTGGGTTGTAATAAAAGGGGAAAAAAAGAGCAGAGTTTTGTGTTTTAGCTGGCTTTTTTTCAGGGTAAGCAAAAAGGGGGGCAGGACTTTTTTCCACCACTGGCGGAGAATAGATGTAAGGATAGGCCAGAGTAAAAGGAGCTTCATTTACCACATGCTTGCCTGAATAGGTACAGGCCAGAGAAAAGAAAAAAAGCAAAAGAGGAAAAATTTTTTTCATATTTTCTTCTTTAGCAAGAATAGGACCACTTTTAAAAATGAGAACAATAGAAAAGCTATATTGATTTTTTTTATTTTGATTATGGTTTTCAATTGATTTAAACTATTTGACTTTTTTTTGGCTTCTCCAAGATAAGCTGAAGTTAGTAAATTAGAAAAGGAGGTCTTATATGGGGAAATGGAAGAATTTTTTTGCTTCTTCCTGGGGGATTATTGCTGTAGGTGCTTTTATTGGTCTTTTTGCTCCTTTGCTCCAGAAGTGGGGTAATCCCCCCAATATGGGGATTTGTGTGGCCTGTATGGAAAGGGATATTGCTGGAGCCCTGGGATTACATCGGGCAGCAGTGGTGCAGTATTTAAGGCCAGAGATTTTGGGTTTTGTGCTGGGCTCTTTTTTAGCTGCCTTGGCCTTTAAGGAGTTTAAGCCCAGAGGAGGCTCAGCTCCAGTAATCAGGTTTTTTCTAGGCATTTTTGCATGATTGGCGCTTTGGTTTTTTTGGGTTGCCCCTGGAGGGCCTTGCTTCGTCTGGCAGGTGGTGATGGTAATGCCATTGTGGGCTTACTGGGCTTAATCTTTGGCATCTGGCTAGGGACCCTGTTTTTTAAACGCGGCTATAGTTTGGGAAGGTCCACTTCCAGTTCTGCTCTAGCTGGATATCTTTTTCCCTTGTTTATCCTGGGATTACTTGTTTTGCGTTTTATTTATCCACCCCTGGAAGGCGCTCCTAAAAATGGCGTGCTTTTTTATTCTGTAAAAGGACCTGGGGCCATGTATGCGCCTTTGCTGGCTTCTTTGGGTGTGGCCCTGGTGATTGGTTTTTTGGCCCAGAGAAGTCGTTTTTGCACCATGGGGGCTTTTAGAGATTTACTTCTTTTTGGCCAGAAACATCTTTTCTGGGGAGTAGTAGCTTTAGTAGTGGTAGCCTTTGGCATGAACCTGCTTTTAGGGCAGTTTCATTCTGGTTTTGCTCACCAACCCATTGCCCACGACCAACACTTCTGGAACTTTGCAGGCATGACTCTAGCTGGTTTGGCCTTTGCCTGGCTGGAGGTTGTCCGGGCAGGCAGTTGTTTTTGGCAGGAGAAGGTGATGGGGATGCTGGTATTTTTGTCCTGGGAATGATTATTGGCGCAGCCTTTGCCCATAACTTTGGGCTGGCCAGCTCTCCCAAAGGTATTGGGGTGCACGGTATGGCAGGTGTGATTGTTGGTTTTATTTTTTGTCTGTGGGTGGGTTTTGCCCAGAGCAAAAAGTCCTAAAGGAGGCATAGGATGGAAGTAGTTGATACCAGAGGACTTTCTTGTCCCCAGCCTGTTTTACTGGTTCTGGAAAAGATAAAAACCATGGACAGGGGGCAGATAAAAGTTTTAGTAGATACTGAAACTGCCAGGGAAAATGTGACCAGAGCTGCTACCAGTAAAGGCTGGCAGGTAAAAGAAGAAAATGAAGATAGTTTGGTTTTAGAAAAGTGAAGTGGTTAAAATTTTTTAATCTTTTTTCCAGCTCTAAAAAAACTCCAAAACAGGACAAAGGGCTTTTTCTTTTTGCCAATACCAGTGAGGTTATTGCAGCCGAAAAGGTCTTAAAAGAGGCGGGCTACAAGTTTAAGGTGGTAGGCCCGCCTCCTGCTGTACGCAAAGGGTGTGATTTGGCCTTAGAAGTATTGGTAGTGGAAAGTTTGGGGTGTAAAAATTTGCTTTTAAAAAAGCAAATAGAGCCTCTGGATTTTCTGGTTTTGGATGCAGAAGAGGAGCTTTTACAACCTGTGGACCTGTTTAAGGTCGTTGATTTTGGGGATTATTTTATGGTCCGCGCGGCCAACATGAAAATTAGCGTGGAAAAGAAAAGTGGGCGCATTGTCAATGTTTCAGGTGGAGGTTGCCCGGATGTACCCTATTTAGCCAGTTTGTTAATTGGCAAAACTCTTAAAGAAGCTCCCAATCCCAGAGAGTGTGGTCATACTTTATGTGGTTATGCCCTGGGCCTGGCCTTTGAGGAGATACAAAAAAGATGCTTGTTTTAGCTGGCACTTATCCTTCTCTTAATTGTCCCCTATTAACCGGAGTTTATGAGTTAAGAGGAACAAATATTTTTTTAAAGGATTTTAAGCTGGAAATTAATAGAGGGACCACTGCCCTGGCTGCTACTGCTCTTCTGGTCTGTAAAGAACTGGGATTGGATGCTCCTTACTTGTGCCTGGCTGGGGATATAGGTCGAGGTGAAGGTACCCACAGGGTTTATTCCTTTTGCAAAAGAACTGGCTAAACTAGCTCCAAGAGTTATTACTTTTCATTACCTATTGCCGGATGTGGATTGGCAGTACAAGCTTTTCTGGGCCATAGAAGAATTACCTACCAAGCCTTTTTTAATTGCAGATGCCGGGCATATGTATGCAGCCAAAATGAGTGGCTTGGCTGGCAAGTATGACCTTTTTACGCCAGATTTGGGAGAGCTGGCCTTTTTAGCAGATGAAAAGGCTCCACATCCCTTTTATACCAGAGGGTTTATTTTGCATCAAGAAGAGGAACGGGAGACCTTGCTTAAGAGGAGTTATGCCCATAACAATGCCAGTACTTTTATGCTGGTCAAGGGTAGAGAGGATTTAGTGGTAGAGAGAGGCGTTATCAGGTCCAAAATAGATGCTCCTTGTGTGGAAGCACTGGAAGCCATTGGAGGAACAGGCGATACCCTTACTGGTTTGGTCAGTGCTTTGATTTATGCAGGTTTTGATGTTCCTGGAGCTATGGAGTTAGCTGCTAAGGTAAATAGAGTAGCTGGAGCAAAGACTAATCCTTCTCCAGCCACCCAAATTGAAACCATAATTCAAAAAATTCCAGAAGCGTTAAAAGAGGTCAAGAATGCTTAATTTAGAGGAAAACCTTCTGGACTGGATAAGCAAGTATCCTCAAACTGAAAAGTATTTCCGTCAGTTAGGGGAAACCCTAGGGGTTTGTATCCTGTGCAAGGAACTTTTTACCCCGTTAAAAGAGGTCCTAAAGAAATATTCCCTTTCTGAACAAGAGATTTTGACATCTTTAGAGCAACTAATAAGTTCAATAAATTCCTCTAATTAAAATTTCTGCAGGTATTTTTTCAGCCTTTCCAGTCCCAGAGTGATGTTTTCTAAAGAAGTGGCATAGGAAAACCGCAAAAAACCTTCTCCTCTAGCCCCAAAATCAATGCCCGGGGTAACTCCTACTCTGGCTTTAAGTAAAATGTCCTTAGCCAGGTTCAGGGAACTGTTTTCAAAGTGCTTGGTTAAATGTTTGGCCTTAACAAAGACATAAAAGGCCCCTTCAGGCGGACTTGGGATTTCAAAGCCAAGTTCTTGCAGCCCCTGTAAAAGATGGGTCCTTCTCTGGGCAAAGGTGGCAACCATTTGCTTAACCTCTGGCCAGGCTTCCTTTAAAGCAGCAATTCCAGCTAACTGGGCCAGGGAATTGGCACAAATAAAAAAGTTTTGAGCCATTTTGCGTAAGGGCAGGATAAAATCTTCAGGTACAATGAGATAGCCAAGCCTTAAGCCAGTCATGGCAAAAAGTTTGGAAAATCCGTTTAAGATAAAGGCCCTGGGAGTAAACTCCAGAAGAGAATGTTCTTTTCCAGTATAGACCAGTCCGTGATAGATTTCATCAGAAATGAGCAGCAAATTTCTCTCCTGGCTAAGCTCAGCTAGTTCTTTTAGGTTTTGAGCAGAAAGGAGTTTTCCGGTTGGGTTGGCTGGAGAATTGAGTAAAAGGGCCTTGGTTTTAGGGGTCAACATCTTTTTTAGGCGAGAGATATCTAGCTGATAGTCTTCTTCTTCAAAGATGGGCAGATAACGGGGAATGCCCTGCCTTAGGTGGATAAAATTGGGATAACAGGCATAGCAGGGGTCAGTTAAAATCACTTCTTCCTGGGGGTTTAGGATGAGGGCCAGGGCCAAAAGCAAGGCTGGAGAAGTGCCTGGGTGACAAAGATTTGGTCCGGGTTTAGTTGAACTTGATATTTTTGTTGATAATAGGCACAAATGGCCTCTCTTAATTCCAGAATCCCCTGGCTGTGCGTGTAATGGGTGTGATTTTCCTTTAACCCTTTTTCAATGGCTTTTTTCACTGCACTGGGAAGGGGAAAATCTGGCTCTCCTATTTCTAAGTGGACGATGTGCTCTCCCTGTTGTTCCAATTTAGAAGCCATCTCCAGGATGTCCATAACGATAAAGGATTTTAGATTGTCAACACACTTGGCTAACATAGCATCTCCTAATAAAAAGTGGAATTAAAGATAGGTTTAAGCAAGAGGCCAACCGCGTAGCTGGTAGTATTCTTGTTTTAGATAGTCAAACTCTTCCTCACTTAAAGGACCTTGATTTTCCAGAGGAAGCTTAAAAAAGAGTTTGGGCAGGGAATCGTCTTGCGAAGTTAGACCCTGGGAAAGGTTAACTTTTCTCGCCAGATGGGCAACCTGGCTCCTAAATTTTTCACCCTTTGCTCTTCCCAGGTATCTCCAGTGATAAAAGTAAGTATTTTCGCCAGTTCCGAGTAGGGATAAAAATCCCGGTAAAAACGGCACAGGATAAGGCTATCAAAGACATTTAAGCGGTCTTCATAGTCAATGACCAGTCTGGCCTTGTCTTTGACCGTGGCCGGGTCAATAACGCCTGCCAGTTCTGGCTTGTAAAAGGTAGTCCTTAAATGACAGGCTCCTCTATCAGAAATGGCATAGGATAGAGCCATGCCTTTAAAGTATCTGGGGTCATAGCCTGCGGGTTCCAGACCTTTTACATGTACGGCATAATCTTCCATATCCCATTTTTGGGCAGCCTTTTTTATGCCCTGGGCCAGAACTTCTCCTATATCCTGCTTAAAGGCAATGAGTTTAATAAGCTCAGCAATCTTTTCTGTCTGGCCGTAATCTAGGTCAAATTTTACCTTCTTTTGGCGTACAGCCTCAATGGTAAAGGCACAGAGGTTGCCTGCGGAAATGGTGTCCAGCCCCAGTTGGTCGCAAAGGTCGTTTAAATACATGATTTCAGGCAGGCTTTTGACCAGGCAAAGGCCACCAAAGGCAAAGATGGTCTCATATTCTGGTCCTTCTACTGTAAGTCCTTTATACCTGCCCTGGGGCACAGTGGAAATTTTGCCGCAGGCCAGAAAACACCTGGGGCAGGCATGAGGAGTTACCTGTAAAAGTTTTCTTAAGGCTTCTCCGTTTATCTGCTCCCAGTGGCTACAAGTCCCCTGTTGCCAATAACGAGCAGGAAAGGCACCTACCTGGTTTAAGATGGAGACCATCTGGGTGGTGCCATAATTTAGGTAATTTTTGCTTACAGGATGATTACGGTAGTTGTTGAGGAATTCAAAAGCAAAATTTTTTAGTTCTTGTTCCCTGGCTATAGTTCTTTTGCTTTGTCCTTGAAAAACAAGGGCTTTTACCTTTTTGGCCCCCAGGACCGCTCCCAGCCCACAGCGTCCTGCAGAGCGCCAATAGTTGTTTTCAATGAGAGCAAAACTTACCTGATTTTCCCCTGCTGGCCAATGACCAGGGCACCGGGCCTTAGTTTGGGATTGCCATATCGCCTTAAGACTTCATCTTCTGTAGTATAGGTATCCTTGCCCCAGAGGTCCTGGGCTGGATAAAAGGTGCAGCTATTTTCTTCTATTTTTAAGACCACTGGCTCTGCACTTTGCCCTTCTAAAATAAGGGCATCTACTCCCACTCTGTCCATGGCTTCAGGGGCTTTTCCTCCTGCATAGGATTCAGCATAAAAGCCAGTTTGGGGAGAAATACCAAAAACAGCATATCTACTGCTGCCCCAAATAACACTCTGGCTACAGGGACCAGTGGTAAAGATAAGGGGATTTTCTGGAGATAAGGGATTGATTTTGCTTTTGACCTGCTGGGCTAACAGGTAAGTGCCAAGGGCTTTACCTCCTGGATATTGACTTAAAATTTCTGGGTCTAAAGGTTCAAAGAAGTAAGTTTGTTCACTTAAGTTAATGCGAAGGATTTTTTTATATACTCCGTACATTTTTTGTCTCCTGAAAATTGGAAAATTGCCCCTTAAAATTGGTCCAAAAGGGATTTGAGCGTAGCAGCCAGTTTAAACTCTGGCAGCCAAAGCGAAAGGAGTTCCTTACCCTTAGGGGTTAAACCAAAGAAAAAGCCAAGGATAAGGCCTCTGGCTGCAGAATCTCCTCCACCTAAGACATTGGCTATAAGTCCTTGCTTAGGAGTGGTAAAGAATTTCAGGAGTAAATAGAGGGTAGCAGGAAAGGCCTCATCAATGTGACAGGTTTGCCCCAGTTTTAAAAGGACCTGGTCTGCTGGCAGATCTAAGTGTGCCCTGGCCTTTTCCAGCCACTTTTTTGCTGGCAGGTAAGTAAACTCTTTTTCCAGACCAAATTCCAGGGCCTTTTCCAGGTCTGGATTTTGAAGCAGGGCAAAACCCACCCTGCTCAGAAAAGAGCTTGCTTCCACTACCTGTTCATGTTTGTGGGTCATGGCTGTCTGGGCTTGCGCGGCTTCTTCCAGGACTTCTAAATCCCTGGCATAAAGGAGAAAAAGAGGAAAAATTCTGGCTGCACCAGCTAAGTCGTTCATCATGGAGCCACTATCCTCTGGCCCCCAGCCCAGCTTGAAATTGTCCAGGCTAATTCTGGTTGCATGATCAATATAATCTGAGTAGTCGAGAAAAAGATTTTGCCATTTCAGGGCAAAGTCCTGGAGGTCAAATTCTTTTTTCTCGGCCAAGCTTTGAAGCAGGACAAGGGTTTGGTCTCCGTAGTGGGTAAGCTCGCCTGCTTGTTTGTGCGGGTGAAAGTCTTTGATTAGAGGAGCTTGTAGATGCTCCCAGGAATGTTTTTTTAACACTTCCTGGTCATAAATCCAGTGGCCGCCTAGGGCCAGGGAATCAGCCAGAAAGGATAAGGTGATAGCTTCTTTGATTTGAGACATGGGAAACTCCTTTTTGAAGTATTTTAAAGAAAAAATTTAAAGAAAGTCAAAATAAAAAGGGGTAAAAATGCGAGTACTGGATCTGGGACTTATTGATTATGAACAGGCCTTGAGTTTGCAACTGGATTACCATCAGGAGGTGCTGGCAGGCAAAGAAGAGGTGCTTTTACTCCTGGAGCATTTGCCCGTGATTACCCTGGGCCGTCATGGAGGAGAGGAAAATTTACTTTTGCCTCCAAACATCCTGGAGGAAAAGGGAATCAAGCTGGTTAAAAGCTCCAGAGGAGGTAATATTACCTGCCATTTTCCTGGCCAGGTGGTTGCCTATCCCATTTTTAGGTTGAGTAAAAGGCCAGGGGGAATAAAGAGGTTTTTCTGGGATTTGGAAGAAGTAATTTTGCAAACCCTGTTGACTTATGAAATTAAAGCCAGGCGCATTCAAGGCCTTAGTGGAGTTTTTGTGGGGGAAAAAAAGATTGCCTCCATTGGTATTGGCGTAAAAAAATGGGTTTCCTATCATGGCCTGGCCTTAAATGTAACAGAGGATTTAAGCGTCTTTAGATACATTAACCCTTGCGGATTAGGCAGGCAAATGACTTCTATTTATCTGGAAAGCAAGTATAAACCTTCTCTAAAACAGGTAAAAGAGGATTTGTTAAATGGCTTTAAAAAAGTATTTGCCTAAGCCCCGGTGGCTGAGGATAAAACTACCTACTCAAAAGGATTTTGGCCAGACGAGAAAACTTTTAAGGGATTTAAACTTAAATACTGTTTGCCAGAGCGCCAGGTGCCCCAATATCTTTGAATGTTTTTGCAAGCACACAGCTACTTTTTTGATTTTGGGCAAGTATTGTACGCGCAGTTGTACCTTTTGTAATATAGAGCATAAAGAGCCTGAGCCTGTAGATGCCAAAGAGCCAGAAAGAATTGCCGAGGCAGTTAAAAGGCTGGGTTTAAAGTATGTGGTTATTACTTCTGTGACCAGAGACGACCTTTTAGATGGAGGGGCTTTACACTTTGCCAGAGTGATTAACTTGCTCAAGGAAAATCCAGAATTAAAGGTGGAGGTTTTGATTCCGGATTTTCAGGGCAGTAAAGAAGCCCTTAGCCTGGTTCTGGCAGCTAAGCCCTATGTGCTCAACCACAATCTAGAAACAGTACCTTCCCTTTATCCTAAGGTGCGTCCCCAGGCTGATTATAAACGAAGTTTACAGGTTTTAAAGTGGAGCAAAGAACTGGCCCAGGGAGAAGTAATCACCAAAAGTGGCTTATGCTTGGTCTGGGAGAAGAGGAAAGGGAAGTCCTGCAGGTCTTAGAAGACTTAAAGGCCGTAAACTGTGATTGGGTTACCTTGGGTCAATACTTACAGCCCAGCAAAAAACACTTTCCTGTGCAGGAATATGTCTCTTTAGAAAAGTTTAAATATTACCAGGAAAAGGGAGAAAGTTTGGGGCTAAAGGTCTTTGCTGGTCCATTGGTGCGCAGTAGTTATAACGCAGAGGTGTTAAATAAATAAGGGGTAGCTTAAGCTACCCCTTATTTAAGTTATTTTTTAGGTCCAAAGATTTGCACTGGCCTTACTGTGCTTCCACCAGTGCCCGGGAAGTTTTCGTATTTTTCTGCCTTTTGGCCAGTTTCAAGGAGATGTTTGGCTTCAGCCATAAACTGGTTAAAACGATGTTTGCATTCATAAAAACCATGCCACCAGGTGTAATCTGGAGCCATCATGCTGCTCCCATTCTGGCCCTTCTACCTTCGTGGTGCCAGAGTTCATAAAATTCCACTTCTAATTTTTCATCAAAGAACCTGCTCTTGTCCAATAAGCCCTTGGCGTAAAGTTTATCCAACATTTCTTTGGCTGGCTTAAAGTAAATTTCGTTATATTCTTTGACCACTTCATCCAGTTTTACATAATGAGCATCTACCCAGCTTTGAGCATGGCATTGCTTACAGATTTCTTTCATTTTGTCGCGTTCTACTTTCCAGCTGGTCTGGGCCGGGAAGGGTTTAAAATTTTCTGGTCTTACAGTTAAAGGCGCTTGTGTCTCCCAGGACAAACGTTCAGTAACATCGTGGGTGGTAAGCACTGTGCCTGCTCCAGACATATGACAGGAAGCACAGGTGGGACCTCTAAAATCCACTCCAGGAGTCCAGGTGCCAGGAGCAGCTTCAAAATTGTATTCTTCTTTAAAGGCCTGGTAAATGTCGCCATGCTTGGACTCAGTATAAATTTCAATTTGGGGATGGTCAGGACCTAAATGGCACTGTCCACAGGCCTCTGGCTTTCTGGCATCCATCACAGAAAATCTGTGCCTGGTGTGACAACTGGTACAACTGCCCAGGCTGCCGTCTAAATTTACCCTTCCCACGCCCACATTGGGCCAGGTTTTAGGGTCTAATTTTCCTTCTTTGTCCAGCTTAAGCACTGTGCCATGGCAGTAAAAACAGCCTGCAGTCCTTTCCCAGTCAGTGTTCATTCCCTGATTGAGCCAGGGGTCCAGCTTCCACATAATTTCTACTGTATTGGCATGTTTACTTCTGGAGTATTGCTTTACTTCATCAGGGTGACAGCGAGAGCAATCTTTGGGAGTAACTACCGTGGCAATGGGTACCCGGTATTCAGAGGTTCCCCACTTGTTGTCGCTTCTTTCATATTGCTTAAAGTGGGCCTTGTTTACATCCGGGTCTGTGGCATCGGCCTGGTGGCAGTCAATACAGGAAATATTGGCATGGGCGTGTCTGGAATTGGCCCAATCCACAAAAATCCCAGGAGTTTCTACCTTGTGGCACTCAATACAGGCTTGTCCCTGTTTGGAGAGACTTCTTTCTAACCTGAATTCTTTGCTTTTACTAAAGTTTTTGGCCAGTATGTTGCCTGTAAACAGGCCTATACTGAGCAACAGTAGTAAAAGAACCCATTTAAATTTCCCCCTCATAAGACCTCCTTTGGTTTATAAAAAATTATTTACATTTGTCCCAATTGGTAAAAACCTTTGGCCTTGTGTACCAGGTTTTGATGGCAGTCAGTACATTTTTTTTCATAACCAGGTCTGGGATAAAGCACAGAGCGATGGGCAAGCATGGCTCCTCTTTTGTTGCTTAAATAGAGAATGTTGCGGTGGCATTTTTGACATTGGTCGTTTTTGATAGAAGCATAGGCTTTCTGGCGATTTTCTTCGTGGTCGTACTCTTGAAGCGGGTCATCATAAGAAAGGTGAACCAGGATGTCTTTGATACCGTGAGTGGTTTTGGCATAGAAAAAATTCCAGGTGTCCTGAGGCGCAGGTAGGTGGCAGTCCATACAATCAGCCACAATTCCTTTGGAATTAAAGGCATGGGAAGAACTTTTCCAGGTGTTGTAGGCAAACCTGATTTCATGACAGGAAGAGCAAAAACCAGGAGTTGAGGTTCTGACCATGGTGTAATAGGTCATACTAAAGAGTGGAAAGCCAATAAAAATAGCTATACCTAAGACCATAAAAATCTTTAACAGGACTTTCATAACTCCTCCTCTCCTATTTGGAGATTTTTTTATACTTATAAAAAGAAAAAAGGCAATTTTTTTTACTTTTAGGAAGAAAAATTTGACTTAAGTCAAAGTGGTTTCAAATATTAGAAATTAAGTTTTAGAGAAAAATGAAATTAGAAGAAGGTTAAAACTAGTTTTTATTGTTTACTTTTGACGAGGTAATAGATGCAGGAAAGAATAGGTGGTTTTGAACTGGAATTTTGTAGAGGAGTAGAGGGAAAGTGCCCCCAGGCTTTAGTCTTAGATGGTCCTAACCTACTTGCAAGGATAAAAAATATAGCCAGAACTTCTTCCTGGGGACAGGAAAAGGACCTTAAAAAACATCATTTATTTAAAATAGGCTTTTCTGCCTGCCCAATGCCTGTGCCCGTTCTCAAATCAAGGATGTGGGGTTTATTGGCAGGGCAGAAATAAAGGTGCAGGTAGATAGGTGTGTGAAGTGTGGTCTTTGTTTGCAGGCCTGCAAGGAGCAGGCTATTTTACTTGAGCCAGGCTTAGAACTTACTTCAAATTGCCTGGGGTGTGGAGAGTGTGCTTTGACCTGTGAACAAGAAGCTCTTAGCAGAGGAGAAACACAGGTAAGGGTGTTATTGGGAGGGCGATTGGGAAGACATGCCAGGCTGGCTAAGGAAGTGGATAGGCTTTCTTTAGAAAAGATGGTTTCTTTTTTGGCCTTTGTGCTTAAACTTTTGGAAAGGAGTGCGGTAAAGCAGGGCAAGGAACTTTTTACTATTTATTCTCCTCAGGAGATAAGAGATGGGTTTTCTAAACAAGGGAACAATTCTCTTTAGCTTGCTTTTGGGCATGGCCCATTTTTTTAGAATGGGAGAGCTCAATTTTGTTTTAATCTTTTTTTTCTTGCTGATTTTAACTATCTTTAATCTAAGATTAAGTAAAATTATACTGCCCCTGGCACTTATTTTTTTATTTTTTACCTGGATAGAAGTGAGTTATACTCTGATATCCTTTAGAATACAGGCCCATATGCCTGGTTTAGACTGGTGTTTATTATGTTTCTGGTGGTTTTATTCACCTTTTTGGCTTTAGTTTTTAGCTGGAAAAATTTTGAAAAAGTAAAGGATAGATTTTTTTTACTTTTTATCTTTTTGGTTGTCTTTGGTTTACTTAATTTTTTAAGATTAAAATCTTCTTTTCCTTTACTTCTCTTTGACCGTTTTGTTTTTAAGCTGGGGATTTTTCAGGCTTTTTTACTGGCTTTATACGGAGTTTATGTGGGAGAAAGGTTTTTAAGGCCTAAAGAACAGTACAGGCTCAGGCCCAAAATCTGGGCTCTTTTTTCCCTGGTCTTTTTTTTCCAATTGGGACTGGGGCTCTGGGTGGATGGTCGTTTTTTGCTTACAGGTAAGTTGCATTTTCCCATTCCTGCCCTGATTATTGGTGGCCCTCTTTACCGTGGGGGAGGATTTTTCATGCTGGGTTTGTTTCTGAGCACTCTTTTGCTGGTAGGTCCTGCCTGGTGTAGCCATCTCTGTTATGTGGGAGGGCTGGATAATTGGGGAGCCAATTTACAAAAGCGAAAATCTAAAGCCCCCTTAGTAGGAAAGGAGCCTGGATTAATCTGGCTCTGGTGGTGCTTTTGGCCTTAATGGGACGCTATGGAGTTTTAGAAGGGCAGGTGTTGTTTTTCCTGGTAAGTATTTTTGGCCTGGTTAGTTTGTTTTTTATTTTTTTCTGGTCCTATCAAAAGGGAAAAATGACCCATTGTCTTGGCTTTTGCCTCTGGGGCTGGTTAGTGTGTTTTTAGGTAAAGTTAATCCCTTAAGATTGAGGATAAACTTAGAAAAGTGTACAGGATGTGGTATTTGCCAGGCTAAATGCTTTATCAGGCCATTGAGAAATGGGAAGATAAGTTTAAAATTAATCACTATTGTACCAATTGTTTGGCCTGTTTTGCCCTTTGCCCTCACAGGGCAGTGGAGCTTACTTTTGGTTCTAAACCAAAAAGGGGTTGTACAAGGGATATATTTTCATTCTGGTCTCTTTACATACCTATTTTTGGGATTAGCTAGAATTTAAACTAAAAAGGAGGTTTGTTATGGGTAGAGAAGTTATTTTAGACCAGGATGAATGCATTGGGTGTGAAACCTGTGTGGAGCTTTGTCCTGGAGTTTTTGCCTATAATGAAAGCGAAAACAAAGCCTATGTGATTAATCCTGATGGCGCCAGCAAGGAAGAAATAGAAGAGGCCATTGAATCCTGCCCTGCTCAGTGTATTAGCATGACCGAAGATTAGTTTTGAGTTTGTTTTTTTGTTTAAAAGGCCCTCTTGGAAAGAGGGCCTTTTTTATTTTAGATTTGGGGAAAAAATAAAAAGGGCCAGGCTCAAAGCCTGGCCCTTTTGCTTACAGGCGTCAGGGTTATAGTTTGAGATTAGAAGTTATAGGTAACACCTACGCTAACTTTCCAGGCAGCATCATCTTTGTAGTTGTCACCCCTGGTTCCTAAATCTTCATCATAGTTGGCTTTGAGGTAACCAAGTTCTACGATAGCTGTCCAGGTTTTCATATCATTTGATACTTGGTGTTGAAGTCAACTTCCCAAAGAGAGTCTTTGGTGGTTAAAGTAGAATCATCTAAGTAACCATCATCTACAGCATCTTTGTCAGTTGTACCTCTAGCATACATAAGGATAAACTCATGAGAAAGCTTATCAACAAACTTAATGTCTCTTAAGGCAAAACCTACAGCCCAGAGGCCAGAGGCATAAGCTCCAATTTCACTGTCATAGGTAAAGCTGGAACCAGCAAAACCAAAGGTAGTAGGAGCAAAGGACTCAGTGTAGTAAACTGGGAACCAGTTCATTTTCAATTTGTCACCACTATCCAAACTATCATCGTCTAAACCAGTGGAGTAAACAAAAAATACTTGAGGAGTCATCATATCCATCTTGTAGCTAGCAGCTAAATCAAAGAACCAACCAGAGATTTCCAAGTCTTCTTTATCTCCACCGCCTACATTAACTTCACCATCAACTCTACCATAGTTGATATCACCATCAATTACAATGGGATCAAACATGGTTACTTTGAAATTCAAGCCAGCCCACCAGGCAGTAGCATCATCGGTTAAACTTCCGTCTGCAGTTCCGTTTCTATCTAAATTCAATCCAATATTAGAACCTCCCAACCTTCTTTATCTGCAGGCAAGTAGCTATCTTTACCGATCCAGGCATAAGCGAAGAAGGGGTTTAAGCTACGCCATCCAGTTTACAGGAACAACCAGGAAGGCAATATCAGTTTCATCGTTTCTGCTATTGTTACCATCTTCTTCATATTTATCATAAGGTCTGGCCCAACCAGCTACTACAGAAACCATTTCATTAACAGGGATGGTGGTAACCAGAGCAGCTACATCACCACCAAAAATGTTGGAACCAAAAGCACTGGGCAGTTCTACCCACTGCAAACCAGCCTTTACATTGATTTGAGTTTCAGGAAGGTTAAAATCAAGGTAAGCGTGTTTTACTTCGATAATATCAGTGTTATCTGAAGAAAGGTCAGCAGCGCCAGTTTGCCCCCAACGGAAATCACCAATTTCCAGACCTAAAACAGCCTTTACATTTTCATTGGCAATAAAATCAAACCAGACTCTAGCTCTTTCTTGAATGTTGAAATCATCTTCACTATTACCGTCATTGTCGCCATCCTGGAAATCTAAATTGTCAGTCCAGTTGGCATTGGCACGCCAAGCACCACGAGCTTTGAGCTCAACAGCAGAAGCCATGGCTACAGTGCCCAGGATAAAGGCAGCCATGATTGCAAGAATAGCAAATCTTTTCATGTTAAGTTTTCCTCCTTTTGAAGTGTTGTTTTTGAGTGCAACTCAAAAACCCCTATGCAATTAACAAAGACCCCTGACGCCGAAAAAGAGATTTTCTCCCTTTTCCTTAAGCAAGGCATATTAGGGAAAAGGAAAAAATTGTCAAGCTAATTTTGACTTTTTTTGACCCTGGTTCAAAATTTTTACGGTTAAGTTTTTTGAACCAGTTTACAGGTTCTTTTCCCAAAAATTTTCCAGGCTGGCAATGACCTGGGAAACCTCTATTTGTTGCATGCAATGGTGGTGTTTTTGAGGGCAGGCTTTATGGCCATGCAGTCCGCAGGGCCTGCATTTTAAGGGCACTTCCAGGACTTTTCCCAGTTTATAGGGATAAAATCCAAAAGCAGTAATGGTGGGGCCAAAGACAACCACTGCAGGTGTGTTCAGGGCCTGGGCCATATGTACTGGTGCAGAATCATTGGAAAAAATAACCCTGGCTCCCTTAATCAGCCCAAAGCTTTCCCGTAAGGAAGTTTTGCCCACCAGGTTTAAGAGGAGAGGGGAGTTAAAGCTAGTTGTAATTTGGGTTGCAAAGGGTGCATCTTCCCTATCGCCAATTAAAACCATCTGTACTTTTTTCTTTAGCCAATAAGAGATTACCTCTTGAAAACCTTGCCTGGTCCAGCGTTTGGTGGGCCATTTGCTGCCAGGCGCAATGAGCAAGTAGTCTTTATAAGTGAGCCCATAAGTTTGGATTATACTTTCCTCTTTAGAGGTTAGGTAGAGTCTGGGTTCAAAGACAAGTTTGTTTTTGGCATAGGTACTTAGCCCCTGCAATAGGCTTAAGTTCCTTTCTATTTCATGGGTGCCGTCAAAAGCATGGGGAAAGGTTTTGGTATATAAAAAGGAAAATCCAGCCTGGTCAAAGCCAATTCTTTGGGGGATTTTACTTAAAAACAGGGCCAGACTGGCTCGATGAGAGCGGTGAGGTGAGATAGCCAGGTCAAAGCGGGCTTTTTTTAGTTTCTGGATAAAGCTAAAAAAATTTTCCTTTTTTTCGTATATTAGCAGGTTATCTAAGTGGGGGTTATTTTGAAATACAGCCCTGGCAAAACCTTTGGCTACCAGAGTGATTTTGCTCTGGGGGTAAAGGTTTTTTAAAGAGGCAATTAAAGGCGTGGTCAGGATAAGGTCACCTAAAAAAGCAGTTTGCCAGACAAGTATATTCAAAGTGAGTTTAACTCCTTTTACTTCTTTTAAAGATAAGAAAGGTCAGGAGAGTTAAGTCCTGACCTTAAATTTAAGAGCCTGGTTTTTAATTTTTTAACTTAAGACATCAGCCATGGAATAGAGTTTGCCTGCTGGCTTAGTATAAAGCCATTTGGCTGCCCGTAAGGCTCCCTGGGCAAAGGTTTCCCTGGAATGAGCCTATGCGTTACTTCTATGCGCTCGCCCGGGCCAAAAAAGTACACAGTATGGTCGCCAACCACATCTCCACCCCTTAGGGTTTGCAGGCCTATTTCTCCTGCAGGCCTTTGGCCAATGATACCTTCACGGCAATACCTGGCCACCTCTTTTAGCTCCACCTTTCTGGCTGCAGCCAGGCATTCTGCTAGTTTTAGGGCAGTACCAGAGGGTGCATCCTTTTTAAACTTGTGGTGGATTTCACTGATTTCCAGGTCGTATTGCTCTCCCAGCAGGGTTACTAGCTGAGGAAGTATCTTTAAAAGCACGTTTATGCCCACACTCATGTTGGGGGCCAGGAGTAAAGGAGTCTTTTGGGCCAGGTCCTTTAGGATGGAGATTTCTTCAGGGCTAAAGCCAGTGGTGCCAATAACTGCCTTTCCCTGCAGGTTAGCACAAAGTCTAGCAGTGTCCAGGCTCACTTTAGGAGTGGTAAAGTCAATAACCACACTGCCAGGAAATTTTTGCAGGGCTTCTTCCAGGCTGGAGGTCTTAAAAGGCTGGCTAAGTTCAATTTCTTTTAACTTTTCCTCTCGTTCAATTAAGGCTTTTACTTCCAAAGCCGGGTCAGCCAGGGCCAGGGTGGTGATAGTTGAGCCCATTCTACCTTTTGCTCCCAGGATAATTAAAGGTGTATGCATAAAAACTCCTTTTGCTTAAGAGATTAGTTTTAAAAACTCTGTTTCTGAGATGGTGTTTAAACCTAGTTTCCTGGCTTTGGCCAATTTACTGCCAGGGTCTTCGCCTACAACCACAAAATCCACCTGAGAGGAAATGCACTTACCACCCTTCCTCCCAGGGTTTCTACCTTTGCTCTGGCTTGAGCACGGCTCAAACTCTTTAATTTTCCAGTAAAGATAAAAGTTTTTCCTGTCAAAGGCAGGTTTTGCTCGGCAGTTTCTTTTTTTGCCTGGGGCCAGAGTCCCAGGTTTTTTAAGTCCTGTAAAAGGTTTTGATTTTCTTTGAGGCTAAAAAATTCCACAATAGAACGGGCCACTTCTGGTCCAATGTCTTTTAATTGCATCAATTCTTCTTTGCTGGCCTGGCTCAGGGCGTCCAGGTCTTTAAAGTGGCTGCTTAAGATTTTAGCGGTTTGTTCACCCACATGCCTGATGCCCAGGGCATAGATCAGTTTGTCCAGGGTGAGTTTCTCTTTAGCCCTTTTTATGGCCTGAAGTAGATTGGAAGCAGATTTTTCTCCCATGCGGGGAAGTTTTATCAGTTCTTCCTTTTGTAAGCGAAAAATATCTGCTGGAGTCTGGAGCAGTCCTTTTTCCATAAGCAGAGGTATCCACTTTTTACCCAATCCCTCTATATCCAGGCCTTTTTTGGAAACAAAGTGAATCAAACTTGCTTCTAATCTGGCTGGACAGGAGATGTTTTCGCAGCGAATGGCCACCTCCTGAGCGGATTTTTGCAATTTACTTCCACACACAGGGCAGTTTTCAGGAAAAATGATTTCTTTTTCTTCCCCAGTTCGCTCTTCCTTTAAGGGCCGCACCACTTCCGGGATTACATCTCCAGCTCGCTGTACCAGCACCTTATCGCCTATTTTTAAATCCTTGGCTTTGATTTCGCTTTCATTGTGGAGAGTGGCTCTGGAAACCACCACACCACCTAAAGAAAGGGGCTCTAAAAGGGCTACTGGAGTGATTACTCCTGTCCTGCCCACCTGAAAAAGCACATCCTTAAGGGTAGTTATGCCTTGCTTGGCTGGAAATTTTAAGGCCAGGGCAAAACGAGGAGACTTGGCAGTAAAGCCCAGGAGCTTTTGTTGAGCCAGGGAATTTACCTTAATCACCACTCCGTCTATTTCAAAGGGAAGGGAATTCCTCTGCTTTTGCAACTCCAGATAAAAGGATTCTATTTCTTGCAAAGTTTTTACTTTTTTTCCCAGAGGAACAGTGGGCAGGCCCAGGTTTTTTAATTTAGATATGAGTTCTTCCTGGGTTTTTCCTTCAAAAGAAGAAGGCTCTACCTTGCCTACTCCGTAGGCATAAAAGAAAAGAGGGCGCCTGGCTGTAATTTTGGGGTCCAGTTGCCTTAAGGAACCTGCAGCTGCATTTCTGGGATTGGCAAAGGGCTTTTCTCCTTTTTTTAATTGCTCTGTATTGAGGTGTTCAAAGTCTTTTTTGTTTAAAATCACTTCTCCGCGTACTTCCAAATAGGCTGGATAGGGCGGGAAAAGGTTTAAGGGCAGGTTTTTTATGGTTTTTAGGTTGCTGGAGACATCTTCTCCTACTAATCCATCTCCTCTGGTACCACCCTGTTTAAACTGTCCTTGTTCATAAACTATTTCCACTGCCAGACCGTCTAATTTGGGCTCCAGCCAGAATTCCAGTTCCTCTGCAGGTAAATGTTTTTTTACTCTGGCTATAAAGTCAGCCACATCCTTTAAAGAAAAGCCATTATCCAGGCTATACATGGGCAAAGAATGAGTAAAGGGAGAAAATTCCTTCAGAGGTGGACCACCTATTTTTTGGGTAGGAGAATTGGGGTCAAAAAATTGAGGGTACTTTTCTTCCAGTTCCTTAAGCTCTGCGTACAAGGCGTCGTATTCTGCATCACTTATTTCAGGGTCATCTAAAACATAGTAGCGATAGTTGTGATAGCTTATTAGTTTGCGTAGCTCTGTAATTCTTGCTTTTATGCTCTCTAGATTCACCTATAAAATCTCCTCAATACGCCGTAAATTTTCCTTGCTGCCCACAGCAATGAGGGTGTCTCCAGCTTCTATGATGGTTTTGGGGCCAGGATTAAAGACCATTTGACCATCTTTTTTCTTAATGGCAATGATAATAAGGTTGTAGTTAGGCCTTATTTGGGATTGAATGAGGTCTTTGCCAGCTAAAGTGGATTTTTCTGAAATAATCAGCTCTTCCATTTGCAAGTCCAGGGAGCTATCTTGCATAGCCAGGTCCACAAAGTCAGTTACATTGGGTTTTAATACTGTTTGGGCCATGCGAATCCCCCCAATAAGGTGCGGGGTCATTACCTTGGTAGCGCCAGCTAGTTTTAGTTTGGGAATGGTTGTTTCGTGGTCAGCCCTGGCAATAATGGGTAGGTCTGGGGCCAGTTGCCTGGCAGTTAAGACCACATATACATTTTTGGCTTCATCATTTAGGGCAGTGATTAAGGCTTTGGCTTTTTTGATATTGGCTAAGACAAGGTTTTTTTCAATAGTGGCATCCCCATGGATATGGTCAATGCCCTGTAGTTTTAAGCGCTCTACAATTTGTTCGTCCTGTTCAATCACTACTACAGCGTGTCCTTCCTTGAGTATTTCCAGGGCTACCACACTGCCAATACGGCCAAATCCACAGACAATAAAGTGATTTTCCTTTTTTGCTAACATACGCCTTAACCTTTTTTGTTTAATGATTTCCTGGAGGGTTCCATCCACCAAAATCTGGGAAAAGGCGCCCACCAGATAAGCAAAGTTGCCCACTCCCAGCAAGATTAAAAGAGAGGTTAAAATTTGTCCTCGCTCACTTAAAGGATGAACCTCATGAAAGCCCACTGTAGAAAGGGTGATAACCACCTGGTAAAAGCTTTCTAAAGGTGTCCAGCCCTCTCCCCAATAGAAGACCAAAAACATAGACAAAACACAGCCAAAGAGGCGTCCCCAAAAACATAGGGGGAAAAGGGGGCCAATTTTTGTCTAACTAGTCTAAAGTAGCTGACTTTAGCCATGGTATTTCCTTGGTTTTAAGCTGTCCTTACTTGTCCTTGTCCCAAAACTATAAATTTGGTGGAAGTAAGCTCCCTTAACCCCATGGGTCCATAGGCGTGGAGCTTGGAAGTGGAAATGCCTATTTCTGCTCCTAAGCCAAATTGCCCACCATCGTTAAAACGAGTGGAAGCATTGACCAGTACAGCAGAAGCATCCACTTCTTGCAAGAACCTTAGGGCTAAATTGTAGTCCTGGGTCAAAATGGCCTCAGAATGATTGGAACCATAAGTCTCAATATGCTCCAGGGCTTCTTCCACCGAGGAAACAGTTTTTACTGCCAGGTCTAAAGATAAATACTCCTTGCCCCAGTCTTCTGGAGTGGCAGGTACACTTTTGGGCAAATAGGGTTGGCTTAAGCTACAGGCATGAAAGGTTACTTTATCTCCCATTTTTTTCTCTAAAAGGGGAAGAAAAACAGGAGCAATTTCTGCATGAACCAGGAGACACTCCAGGGCATTACACACCCCAGGCCTTTGTACCTTGGCATTATAGACGATTTCCAGGGCTTGCTCCAGCTGGGCGTCTTTATGGACATAAATATGGCAAACCCCTTTATAGTGTTTTAGGACTGGCATTCTGGCCTTTTCCACCACTGCCCTGATTAAGCCTTCCCCACCTCTGGGGATAACCACATCAATGTATTCTTCCAGTTCTAAAAGGTATTCCACAGCCTTGCGCTCTGTGGTAGGCAGGGAAATTACTCCATCTCTGGGTAAGCCTGCTTCCTCCAGAGAGCTGGAGATAAGAGAGGACAAGATTTGATTGGAATAAAAGGCTTCTGAGCCACCTCGCAAGATAACACTATTGCCCGCTTTTAGGCAGAGAATGGCAGCATCTATGGTTACATTGGGCCTGGATTCGTAAATAATGGCGATTACCCCTAGGGGAATGCGCATTTTACCTACCTTAAGGCCATTGGGGCGGACTTGCATTTCTTCAATTAAACCGACCGGGTCAGTAAAATTGGCTACTTCCAAACAGGCCCTGGACATGGAGTCTAAGGTGTCTGCAGTTAGCCTCAGCCTATCTACCCTGGCAGCATCCAGGCCTTTTTCTTGAGCCAGTTGCAGGTCTTTTTGGTTGGCTGCAAAAATTTCCTCTTTTTGACTGAGTATTTTTTCAGCTAAAAGCCCCAGAGCCTTGTTTTTGGCCGCAGTATTTACTTTGGCCAGTAGCCTGGAGGCCTTTTTGGCCCTCTGAGCCAAGGTGGTTATTTCTTCCTTTAAGTCCATCTTCTCCCTCTCCCTTTTTAAGTTTATTAAAACACAATCACATCATATCCTTGATTAAAATATTTAAACATGGATGGATGGCCTTTTAATTCAGCTAGTAGAGTTAGGCCAAGTGCTTTTACCTCTTCCAAAACCCCCATTTTTTGCGAACAGGCCTGACAGGCTCCATAAAAGAGATTTTGGCTTTGGGCTTGTTGGTAGAATTGAAAAATAGGGCTTTGCTGGTTGCCAAATTCCTTTACCAGGGTGGTTGCCTCTCCTTCCAGAATTATGCCCACTTCTACATCCTTTTCCTTTAATTCCAGGGCATTTAAAAGTACATGTAAAAAACACATGGGTTCTTTTTTAAAGACAAAGAATACTTTTTTCATGGCTTAATCCTCCTTTGGCAAGGCTTATAACTTAGTTATTTCTATAAGACAACATTCTTTAATTGAAAGAAGTCTTATCCGGTAGTTTGATTAGCTGAACAAAAAATAGAGAAGCACAGCTTAGGACTGCGCCTATTAAAAAGGGTAGTTTATAATCTTGCATCCAGAGGATTCCGCCAATTACAGGCATGATTACAGCTACAATATGATTGATGGTAAAGCCTACAGCCATAGAAGGGGCAATATCCTTGGGGTCAGCTATTTTTTGAAAATAGGAGCGGATGGCCAGGGCAAAGTTAAAGAAAATGTGGTCCAAAATATACATCAGGGCTACTAAATAGCGGTTTTGTAAATAGCGTAAGCCAGAAAAATGAAGATAAGGGAGAAGTATTCTAAAGACAGGACTTTCCTTTCCCCAAAATAGTTAATGGCCTTGCCCAAAAAAGGGGTTAACCAGTAGTTTATTAGATTGTTGAGGACAAAAAGAAAGGCTATTTCAGCCAGGCTAAAGTGAAATCGCTTGACCAGCAAAAATACAGCAAAGGCAATAAAGATTTGCCTTCTGGCACCAGCAAGTAAGGTGAGCACATAAAAGAGCCAGTATCTTTTTTTAAGAATCATTTTTTTGTGTTGAAGAGGAACTTCTTTATCTAGAGGGTTTTGCCTGAGGGCCCAGAGTGCTCCTGAGGCAATGATTATTCCCAGAAAAAGAAAAAGGGAGGAATAGGAAAGGAAAAAAGAAAGTGCAAAAATAACAGCTCCAGCCAGGATGTTGGTTAAGTGGGAGAAACTTTTAAGTCTTGCCATAACTAAAGGAGCTTCTTGTTGGGAAAAGTATTGAAGGGTTAAGGACTGGTTTAAGGTTTCATAATAGTGAAAACCAAAGGACATAAGTAAGGTGGTAAAGATAAAGCCATAAAAGGTGGGTAAAAATCCAGTTAAACCAATTCCCAGAGCCAGAAGAAAAACAGAAAAGACCAGCAATCTGTGTTCCTTAAACCAGAGCAAAAGATAGATTACCAGAAGGGCTAAAAACCTGGCACTTCGCGTAAAGATTGCAAAAGCCCCATTTGCTGGCCATTTATATTTACCACTTCTACAGCAAAGTTATTTAAAAGGGTGCGCCATCCCTGAAAACCAAAAGTAGTTACTACTGTTAAGACCAGAAGGAAAAAATACATTTTTCTTTGGGTGTAGGACATATAAATAAACTCCTTTTTAAAAGCGGTGGGTAAGATAGACGCCTATTCCCATTAAAATGAGCCCCAGGATGCGCCACCAGGAAATGGGATGGACAGGATAGCCTAAAATTCCAAAGTGGTCGTAAAGCAAAGAAGCCAGGATTTGGCCTGTGAGCAATAAGCCCATTAAGGTGACAGCACCTACTTTGGGGGCAAGGATTACGGACACGAGCACAAAAAAAGCACCTAAAAGCCCTCCCAGATAGGCCCACCAGGGAGCCTGGGTAAAGGCCTTTAAAGGTATGGGCAGGATTTTTAGGCTAAAACTCAAGATTAAGAGAAAATAGTGCCTACATAAAGGAAATGGTAGAGCCAGAAGGGCACTACCTAATTTTTGGTCCAGGATACTGTTTATACCAGGTTGGGCTGCTCCCACAATCCCGGCTAAAATACCTAAAAGAAAATAAAAAATACTGATTTTCATTTTTTCCTTTTTTAGATAAAGTAAAGTGAAAATACCTTTTCTTGAACTAACTTACAAGCAAATTATAAAGGGGTGGTTATGAACCTGTTAGCCCAGAGTAAAAACCTGTACCTTCAACAACATAAAGATAACCCCATTTTCTGGCAACCATGGGGAGAAAAGGCCCTTTTAGAAGCCAGAGAAAAGGATAAACCCATTTTCTTATCCATTGGTTATTCCTCCTGTCATTGGTGTCATGTAATGGCCAGAGAAAGTTTTTCAGATAAAAAAATAGCAGAAATCCTCAATGAAAATTTTGTCTGTATTAAAGTGGATAGAGAAGAAAGAGTGGACCTGGATACTTTGTACATGCAGGCCTGTTATGTCTTAAATGGGTATGGCGGCTGGCCTTTAAACCTTTTCCTTACTCCAGAAAAGAAACCTTTTTTAGCTTTTACCTATCTTCCCAAAGAAAACTTACTGGATAGAGTAGGTTTTAAAGAATTGGTTAAAAGAATAAGTATCTTATGGAAAAGGGAAAGAAAAATGCTGGAGGAGACAGCTTTAGAGCTAGAGAATGTGTTAAAGCAACAATACCTACCTGTGAAAAATGAATTTACAGGCCAGGAATTGGAACTGGCTTTAACCCAACTAAAAGAAGATATTGATTGGGAGTTTGGTGGACTGGGTAAAGCTCCTAAGTTTTTTCTTGTACCTAGCTGGCTTTTTTTAAGCAGTATCAGGGATAGAGAAGAGTTTGGGTCAATAGTTAAGAAAACCCTGAGGCATATGGCTAGGGGTGGGGTCTTTGACCAGATAGGAGGAGGATTTTTTCGCTATAGTGTGGATAGGGAGTGGAAACTCCCTCATTTTGAGAAAATACTCTATGACCAGGCCCTTAATTTACTCCTTTTTCTTCGCGGATATAAATTATTTGGGGAAGATATTTTTCTTAGAACCATAGAAAAAACATTAAATTTTTGTTTTCAGAAAATGCAGGCCCCAAATAACGGCTTTTTTTCCTCTCTTAGTGCTGAAAGTGAAGGCAAAGAAGGCAAGTATTATCTCTGGAGGGCAGAAGAACTAGAAAAGACCCTCTCTAAATCAGAGTTTTCTTATTTAAAAGAAATAAGTAAAATAGAAGATAAAGGAAATTTTAAAGAAGAAGCAAGCGGAAGTTATACTGGAGAAAATATTATATTTTTATCGCCAGAAAAGGTTGGCAGTATAGATTGAATAAATTAGACAAAATTTTTGCAAAGCTTTTGTTAAAAAGAGAGGAAAAGGTTTTACCAGAAATAGATAGAAAAATACTTTGTGATTATAACAGTTTATTTTTGTTTGCTCTTTGTGAATATTACCAACTTTTCCCACAAGAAAAGATAAAAACTGCAATAAAAAATCTTTTTTTCTTTTTAAAAGATACTTTTTATATTCAAGATGAACTTTATCACTCCTTTATAGAAGGTGAAATAGGCAGTAAAGGAACTGCTTATGATTATACCTATTTTTGATGGCCCTATCCAGAGTATATTGGTTGTTTAAAGAAGAGTTTGTTTTAGATTTAATTTTGAGGTTGTTGGATAAATTTTGGGAACTTTTTGCGGATGAAGATATTTATTTAAGTTCAAAGGGAAGCCAGGACCTTTTTTTAAGGCCCAAGCAATATTTTGACAATACTTTAATTTCTCCTCTTTCTGCCCTGGTTTATACTTTACTTTTTCTTTATCGTTTAAAGGGAAAGGATGCTTATTTGCATAAGGTAAAGGATATTTTACAATTCTCTGCCAGGAATTTTACTCAATACCCTGCTAATTACAGTTTTGTCTTTTTTGCTTTAAGGGAGTGGGATTTTCTGGAGCCTTTTTGGAAAACTTCCTGACTTAAGGCAATGCCAATTCCCACCAGGATGGCTCCACCTATTTGAGGTAAGTTTAGGGTTTCTTTTAAGAGTAGCCAGCTAAAAAAGAGGGTAAAAACCGGAATAAGGTTGACAAAAGCCGCAGCTTTGCTGGCAGAAATGGTTCCAACACCTTGATTGTAGAGGGAATAGGCGAGAAAGCTTACCACAGAGCCCAAGTAAAGTATAGCTAGAAAGCCAGAGAGGTGAAAAGAAAAGCTTTTCCAGGGGTCAAAATAAAGGGCCAGGGGAAGGAAAAATAGGCTTCCTATAATGGCCTGGGCAGCAGAGAGGAAAAAGGGATGGTAATTGCGGCTTAAAAGGCGTACCAGCAAGGTATAACCTGTAGCCATGGCCATGGCCAGAAATTCCAGGAAGTTGCCTAAGTAGGGGTTGGGGCTTGTACTTTCTGGATGGCTAAAGATGGTAAGTACATATACTCCTAAAATAGCCAGGATAAAGCCTAAGATAATTTTTAAGTTTAGAGGTTCTTTAAGTAAAAGATTGGCTCCAATACCTACCATTAGGGGTAAGGTGGCTACAATCAAGGAAGCTTGAGAAGCAGAAGTGTATTTTAAGGCATATCCTTCAAAAATAAAATAAAGACAGGGCTCAAATAAAGCCATCAATAAGATGAGTTTCAGGTCGGAAAAATAGATTTTTTTAGGTTTTATTTTGGGCCAGATAAGGAAAAAATAAAGGTTGCTACGAACATACGGCCAAAAACAACTGTAAAGGGAGGATAGTTGAGTAAGGCAATTTTTAGGGCTACAAAAGAAGTGCCCCAGAGTAACATGGCCAAAAGTAAACCTAAATAGGCGGTTAGTTTGCTCATAGTGTCTCCTGTGAAAGGAAAGCTACTTAGTGGTAAAAGTTTTTAGAGGCAAGTAAATTTTAAGGATGAAGTTGTTAAGAAAAGGTAGCTTTTTTGCAGGTAAAAGGGCCAAATAAGTCAAAAAATAAGAGCAAAAGGGTAGGCGATTATTTGGTTGCCAAGAGAGAAGAAAAAGTGTAAGAGTACTTCTTCTTAACGCCCCCGTAGCTCAGGCGGATAGAGCACGGGATTCCTAATCCCGGTTAGCCCAGGTTCGAGTCCTGGCGGGGGCACCAAAAGACTCAATAATTCAAACTTGAATTATGAGTGTTTTTTCCAAAAGCCTTAATTTATTCCTGAACATATTCTCAACTTGTCAAAACTTGAAAGATATAGTTTTTCTTGCTGGATTCCAGCTGAACTACAAGCATCATATAGTGAAAAATATCCTAAAGAACTAACCTGTAACTCTGTTTATTTACAGCTGTAGAATTAGGTTTTGTACTTGATTTATATGAAGAAGAAATTCTTTTTAGTTTAAAATGAATTCAGTAAAGTCTTCTTTATTGAACTTTTCGCTTTTGTTATTGAGTTTTATCTCAATATATTGTTAGATAGTATTGTTTGGGTAAAGTGGATAAAGACTGTAGTTACATGTGTATTTACAAATTTATATATTATTACTTCCTTTTTTTTAAAAGGGAGTAATTTTAAAGTAAATTTTACAAGGAGTTTAATATAATTTTTTTATGTTTTAGAGATAAATATCTGCTATTTTTAACTACTTCTTTTATTCTCTTTAACTACTTCTTTTATTCTCTGACATACATTTGGGGAAGCTGACCATACTTTGCCAGCTTGAATAGCTGCATCTATTGCTTGTTTTGGTAGCTGTTGAATACTTGAGGTATCAATATAAGATGTATGGGGTAGGCAGGATATTTCTAGTTTGCCCATAACCTGAACTTGAGCATCAGGAGCCTTATTCCACGGTTTGGAGTTAATATAAAAAAAGAAAAAATATTCAGGAGCAACACATATGGCAAATTTATCATGGTCAATCCCATTTAAATATTTTTTAAAAACCAGAATAATATCTCCAGGATTTAAAGGCATAATAAATAAACTAAAGAACAATGGTGTGAGCTGTTTCTTTCAGGTAGGATATTAACTCATCACGGTTGGGAATATCATCATCTATAAATAATTCATAATCCATTTCTGAATGCATATTAGACTGTTGCCAGGCTTTTTCTTCATGGGTTATTTGAGTAAGAGAATTAAAATCAGTTTTTTCACATTTATCCATTGCTTCATTCAAACATTCCAGGTCTGTCTCTGAAAAAAAATCAAGATCAGGCTCACGTTTGGCAAAAACAGACGGAATATCATTTTCCTTTTTAACTTCCAGGGATTCATTAATCGCCTTTAAAATATCCTGAGGGATAAAATCACTTTTTTAAGAATATCATAGGCAAAAGAACCAACAGGGCCATAGGGCATTTTTATATAAACATCTCCAAAGACCGGTCTTCCATATTTTTGAAGATGGAACTTGTCTGCATAAAATAAAATTTTGAGAAGATTATGAAACCCGTTTCCAGGTTTTTTTTGTGCTAGCAAAACCAATGCTTCTAAAATTTTTTGAGGATTTGCTTTATACCTCAACATATTCTCCTCCCATTATTACCAAATTAATAACTATTAACTTCGAAATTCCATGTCAAGACCAGGACAAACAAAAAGCCCCCTCAAAAGAGGAGGGTAATAACCAATTTTAAATTACTCCTTGCTTTTTTACATTTCATCTTTTCTTGGTCTCCTTTTTTATCCTCAGTCATCTATTTTCCTTACTTGTTTCTCTTTTGCCTGGCCTGGAGATACACAAGTCCTACTTAAGCTAGGTTCTTAAGATTTTAAAAATCTTAATCAGGTTATCTTTTTGAATTTTCTATTCAAAAATAAAATATAATTTTCTTGAAATCAATTGAGATTACCAATTTGCTGCCCTCTTTTATTCCCTTTATAAACAATAAACTTAATTTTTGGAGGTAGCAGATGAGTGCAGAATATCGGGAGATGTGGGAAAAACTGAATTTAGACCTTACTGCCCATGATGGATTGCTTACGGTTTTGGGCAAATTTTACGGAGACATTTACCTTTCTCAGGATAAGCGTTTAAAGGGAATGGAGTATCTGGATTTTGTAGTGTCAGAGGTGCACGGCCTGAGGATTAAAGAACTGCAGGACGCCAAGGCCAGAGGTCAAAAGGTAGTTGGTACCTTTTGTATTTTTGTACCAGAAGAGTTGACTTTAGCGGCTAAGGCCATTCAGGTAGGGCTTTGTGCTGGAGCAGAAGCAGGCAAGGAAGAGGCTGAAAAAATAGTGCCCAGAAATACCTGTGCCCTTATCAAGTCCTTTATTGGTTTTAAGCTGGCCAGGTTATGTCCGTTTATTGAGTCCTGTGACCTTATTGTGGGCGAGACCACTTGTGATGGAAAGAAGAAAGCCTATGAAGTTTTTAAGGACTATGTAAATCTCTATGTAATGGAAGTGCCTCAGCAAAAGAAAAAGGCAGACAGAGAGCTTTTTAAAGCAGAAGTTCTGGCTTATAAGGAAAAGCTGGAAGAGCTTACAGGCAATAAAATAACAGCCGAGAGCCTGAAAGAAGCCATTAAACTGGTAAATCGCAAACGCAAGGTGTTGCAGAGATTGAATGCGCTTAGAGCCAAGGTGCCTACTCCCATTTCTGGTCGGGATGTGCTTCTTATAAACCAGATTAGCTTTTATGACGACCCACAGCGTTTTTGCGAGAAAATAGAGGATCTCTGTCAGGAACTGGAGCAAAAGGTAAAGGAAAAAGAGGCGTGGTGCCAGAAAATACCCCCAGGTTGCTTTTGGCTGGTTGTCCTATGGCCGTACCCAACTGGAAGCTTCCCTATCTGGTTGAAAGCTCTGGTGCAGTTGTGGTGGGAGAAGAGTCCTGTATAGGTACCAGGAATACCAGAGACCTGGTGGATGAATCTAAAGAGACTCTAGAAGAGATGATAGATGCCCTGGTAGATAGATATATGCGCATTGATTGTGCTTGTTTTACCCCCAATGAAGAGAGAATGGAAAATGTGCTTAACCTGGCCAAAGAGTTGAAAGTGGACGGCGTTATTCAATATAGTTTGCTTTTTTGTCAGCCCTATCAACAGGAAAGCTTAAAATTGGGCAAGTTTTTAGAAAAAAATAATATTCCAGTACTAAATATAGAGACAGATTATAGTATGGAAGATGTGGAGCAATTAAAAACCAGAGTAGAAGCCTTTGTGGAAATGCTGGAAAATAAAGTTATGTTGATTTAGGTATAGATATTGGTTCGAGAAGTATTGAAATAGTGGGACTGGATAAAGGGGAGTTGCAGCTCAAAAAGCAACTCCCCACCACCTTTGACCCTCTGGCTCAGCTAAGAAAGGGGCTAAAGGACTTGGCGTTTGCGGGAGTGGTGGCCACAGGCTATGGTCGGGGGCTGGTGGATAGGCTGGATTTAAAGGTGCCTGTTAAGAAAATTACAGAAATAAAAGCCTATGCCAAGGGCGTAAGTGCGCTTTTTCCCCAGGCCAGAAGTATTCTGGATATAGGTGGGCAGGATACCAAGGCCTTATTGTTAAATGAGCAGGGAGGTTTGTTGAAGTTTGAAATGAATGACCGCTGTGCTGCTGGTACAGGTAAATTTTTGGAGCAAATGGCCAATATTTTTCAGATAGGTATTGAAGAATTTGGTCCCTATGCCCTTAAGGGAGATAGAGTGCCTGTTATTAACAGTATGTGTACTGTGTTTGCTGAGACAGAAGCTACTTCCCTTATGGCTCAGGGCGAGAAACCAGAAAATATTGCCCTGGCCCTGCATCACGCCATTGTAAAACGCTGTGTCAACATGTTAAAACGGGTAGGCGCAACTCCTCCTTTGATTTTTGCCGGAGGTGTGGCGCATAATCCCTGCGTAGCTCAATTGTTGAGCGAAAATTTGGGCTTTTCTCCTATCATTCCTCAAGACCCGGATTTTATAGGCGCTATAGGCGCAGCCCTTTCTTTTTCCTAAAAGCTTTCAGCTTGCTTAATTTGAGTTTAAGCGTTAAGTTTTTTAGAAGTTTTTCTGGAAAATTAAAAAATAGGATAAAAAAATGAAGAGATTAGTCTTCTTGTTTTTGCTGTGCTTATCCTGGCCTGTTTTACTTTGGGCCAGCGAGCCTCTGGATAAGATGCAAGCCAGTTATGAAAAGATTGTTTCCTTTAAGACCACCTTTTATCAGGTCCTGACCAATGCAGCGAGTAAAGAACAGGAACTGAGAAAGGGAAAAATTTACTTTAAAAAGCCAGAATTGATTTTATGGGAAGTAGAAGAGCCAGAGCCAGAAAAATTACTGGTCAACCCCCAGGGGGTATGGGATTATTTTCCAGAAGAAAATACAGCTTATAAGTATCCCAAAGACAAGTTGTTTTCCTCTAAAACCATGCTCAAGTTTATTTCAGGTAAGGCCAATCTCAAAGAGGACTTTGTGCCTGAATTTATGGGTAAAGAGAAAGATGGACTTAAGTTTAAGCTGGTACCTAAAAATCCAGAACCCAATCTGGTGTTGGCCTTTATCTGGATAGATGAAAAGAAAAGTATTTTAAATAGGATTTTGCTGGTGGATTTTTTTGGTAATGGCAATGAACTTTCTTTAACCAATACAGAGATAAATGTTCCGTTGGATAATAAACTCTTTTCTCTTGATTTACCCAAGGACGTAGAAGTTATTGAAAATAATCCCTAGGAGGTAGCAAGGTGGTTATTGTAGTTAAGTCTTGTGCTGAATGTCCCTTTTGTACTAAGCTGGAAAATGGAACCCAGAAGTGTAATGTAACCTTTCCTCCCTATAGAGTTATCAGTACAGAAGATAAAGTCCCTGTATGGTGTCCTTTGAAAAAGGAACAGATAATTGTGCGCAATTTTTCTTAGTTTTTATGTAAATTATTTTTCTTATTTGAAGACTAAGATTGAGTTGTTTTTGGCTTAAAAAATTTTTTAAACTTTTGTTTTTTTAATCTAGTCTTTTATGTAATTTTCCACTCGATTATTAATGTCTATACTTTCTTTTTATATTTTTTAAACAGTCAGTTATTTCCTGCAGTCCTTTCTTGATATCCTATTTGTTTTTACAAATCTAAAAACAAGCGTGATTTTTTATCTATTTGAAATTTAATAATTTTTTATTTTTCTTCTTTGTTTTTCGCCATTTTGACAAGAAAATTCTCTTTTTGTAATACTTTATAAAAAATAATGTTAAAAAATACAAATTTAAAAAAAAATAGTCTTTGAAAAAGAAGGTTGTTTTTTATTTGTTTAAAAAATAATAATATTTAAGGCAAAAAGTTGTGAACAATTTGGTCTGGAAGTTTGAGGCGGTGTTTTTAGGGGGGATAGTCTTTTTGATGGGAATTTTGGGAGGCAGTGGTTGGGCAATGAATTTAGAACAGGAAATAGCTCAAAAATTTTCTGGTTATGAAAGAGCTAAAAAAAGTATTCAAATAAGCAGGATGGTGAAAAAGGATGTTAATTCGAATGGTAAAGTGGATAAAATTTTGTTTTTAGATGAATCTGGTAAGGTAGTTAAAATAAAGTATGACCTGGATGAAGATGGTTTTTGGGAACAGACTGTTTTTAAAATAAAAGAAGGTATTTTAGTAAAAGAGTTATATGTAAAAGGTAAATATTTACCATATCATGTATTTATATTTGAAAAAAATAATTTAGTTTTAGAAAAAATGGACAAAAATAGAGATGGTTTATTTGATAAATATATATATTTGTGTAGAAGATAAGTATATAAAAAAAGAAGATTTAAAATTTTGATGGTAAAATAGATAAAATAACTTATTTTACAAATTCAGGAGATATACTGTATAGAAAAGAGTTTTTGGGTGATTCTAAAGATACAATAAAAACTATATATTTTAAATCTGGAAAAGTAAATAAAATAGAAGAAGTTAATAATGATAGAAATATAGTTATTGAAAAAAGTAATGGTTATTTAAGAAAAATTGTTTTTAATAAAATAAAAGGTAAATGGAAAAAGAAGATAATAAGTTATGATAAAAGTAATAATGTCCAGAAAATAATTTATGATATCAATGGAGATGGTCAAGAAGATGTTTACGAACATTATAAAGATGGAATTTTAGTAGGTATTGATAGAGATGAAAATTATAATGGTAAAATAGACTTTAAAATAGTCTATAAAAATAAAAATGAAGTTTTGTTAAAAAGAGATAGAGATGAAGATGGATTTTTTGAGGAGAATGTTTTTCTTAACAAGAATGAGAATAAAAAATAATAGAAATTAGAAATGAAAAAACTCCTATTTTTAGGCGTATTGTTTATAAAAATAATATTCCAGTAAAAGAAGAAATTGTTGATGATAAATTTAAAAAAGTCATAGAGTTAAAAGTATATAATAAAGAGGGAAAGTTAGTTGAATATCAAAAAAAGGATAAGGATGGTTTTATAGATGTAATCTGGCTCTATTCTAAAGAAGGATTCCCTTGTTTGGCTAAAAAAGACAGAAATAAAGATGGAAAAATTGATACCTGGTATTTTTATGAAAATGGGAAGATTAGAAAAGTAGAAATAGATAAAGATGGTGATGGCAATCCAGATTCTTGGCAAGAATATAAAATGGTAAATTGATTTCTAGTAGAAGGAGTTTGTTAAATTAGAAAAAAAGGGGTTTTTATGCTGGATTTATTGGAGAAGGGAGGTTTTTTAGTTATTCCTATTCTGGGTTGTTCTGTATTGAGTTTGACTATTTTTATGGAGCGTTGTTTTCGGTTTTTTCTTTGGAAAAGACAAAAAAAAGAAATTGGAGTTAATATTTGTACTTACTTACGGAAAAAGGATGTAAGTTCTGCTTTAAAGATTGCCCTGGAAAGTAAATCTCCTTTGGGAAGAGTGCTGGCAAAGGCCATTGAAGTAATAAAACAAGATAGAGAAACCATAGAAACAGTCTTGCTTCATGCCATTGAAGAAGAAGTAGATAGGTTCTCTAAGTATTTGCAAGTATTAGCTACTATAGGGAATGTTACTCCTTTGTTAGGACTTTTAGGGACAGTTATTGGTATGATTAAGGCTTTTATGGTTATTGAAGAAATGGGAGGCAAGGTAAATGCGTCTGTGTTGGCTGGAGGAATATGGGAAGCCATGTTGACCACAGCCCTGGGGTTAGCCGTGGCCTTACCTACTATGTTGGCACATAGTTATTTAGTTTCTCAGGTTAATAAATTAGAAGCTAAGCTGCGGGATGGTAGCGTAGAATTTATTAAAGTTTTGAACGTATTTTAGTATGTTAGTACACCCTAAGAAAAAATCAATATATTCTATTCAAGTACCTTTAACTTCTTTAATAGATATAGTGTTTTTGCTGTTAATTTATTTTTTATTAACCTCAAGTTTTATGGATCAAGAAGGAATTATTGTTAATCTACCTAAGGCAGACGCAAAAGATTTAAATGTAAAACGAGAAGTAATTGTTTATATAGAAAATAATGGTAAGATATTTTTTAATGGTAATTATATAAGTTTAAAAGAATTGTCGTTAAAGCTAAAAAAAGATAAAAGTTTTAAATTAGAAAGCGTAATTATAAAGGCTGACCGAGAGTTAGAACTAGAAAAGGTCGTAAGTGTAATGGATATTATTCAAAAATCTGGTTGTAAAAAAATTGTTTTAGCTACTGAAAGAAATTAATTGAAATGGTTGAATTTAAAGATAGTAAGTATTTTTTTATATTCTTTTTAATTTCTTTAAGTATGCATTTATTTTTGATTAATAAAAAAGAGTATATTGCTAAAAAAAATATGAAAAAAGATACTATATATATGGAGATAAGCGTTCAAGATTATATTGTGCCAAATGAAAATATAGAGGTTCCTTCTTTTCCAAGAGAGAATAAAAATATTGATAATAAATATTTTACTAAGGACTTATATCCTTTTCCTATAGATGATACTTTTAATAAATTAGATGATTGGAAAACTGTAGAAGCTTATGAACAAGAAAAATTAAATATGGAATCTATCCCCAGGATGGAAGATGTTTTTGATAATGATTTAGAAGAAAATAACTTTGAAAATAGAGAACATATTAAACAGGAAAAAAATAGTTTTGACAGGATAAATAATGAATACATAAGTTCTTTAGTTGGATTAATAGAAAAAAATAAAATTTATCCCTATAAAGCTAGATTAAAGAGAATAGAGGGAAGTAGTGTGGTTGGTTTTACTCTTTATAAAGATGGATCTATTTCCAATTTAAAAATTATTACTAGTTCAAAACAAGATGTTTTAGATCAAGCTGCTTTGCAAGCGGTAAAAAAGTCTTCGCCTTTTCCTGTTCCACCAAGTTCTTTAAATTTACCTCGAGCTTTTAAAATTAGAATAAAATTTAAATTAGAATAAAGGTAAGGGGGTAGTTATGAAATTTTATAGGTTGTGGTGGCTATTAGTCTGTTTATTTTTTTTAAATCCAATACCAGGGAGAGCAGAAGATATTGTATTGCCTGATATCGTTGTAGAAGGGCAAAAAATAATTGTTCCCACCAAACAATCTGATGAAACAGTTTATACTGGTACGGAAATAACCAGGGAAGGTATGGATATTGCGGGTGAAAAGGGAAAGGCTAGTGTTTACGAAGTTGTATCTGTAGTGCCAGGAGTGGTTTTTGAAGGGGTAGATCCCAATAATTTGGCTTCAGAGCAATCCAGTATTCGTGTGAGAGGGGTGAAGGGATATCTTGGGGCTATGACTGTAGAAGGGGTTCCCAATTATGGAGGAAATCCAATGGGACCGAGAAATTATATTTATGATCTGGATAATTTTGAGAGTATTTCCATTTATAAGGGAGCTATACCTAGCGATCTTGGTTCTGGAGTAGGTAACCGAGCTGGAGCTATAGAATTAAAACCTCTTTGGGCTACAAAAGACTTTGGGGTAAAATTTTCTCAATCTTTAGGTAGTTTTGATTATAAAAGAACCTTTTTTAGATTGGATTCAGGAGAAAAAGGACCTTTAACTACTAGAATTTCCTTAGCTTATTCTTTTAGTGAAGCAGATAAATGGAAAGGCCCTGGAGACATTGGCCCCAGGAATAATTTTAATTTTACTTTAGTGCAACCTTTAGGAGAAAAATTAGAGATTAAATTTTGGGCGAACTATAATTATATTGAAAACTATAAGTATAGATCGCTTACTTATGACCAAGCAGAAAACTTAGATAAATACTATCGTTTAGATTTTAACGAGTCTTTTACAGGAAATCCTAGCGAAGATTATTTGTATTATAAGTATAATTGGGAAAAACATGAAAATAAAGACTATCTAAGTGTTTTGACTTTGCAGGCCACTGATTATCTCAAGTTTATTTTTAAGCCTTATTTATCTCAAGAAGATGCTAGAATAAAAACTGGATATAGCAAGCTACAAGGAAAGCCAGGTGTTCAGCAGAGGAATAGAGATATTGAAAGAAAGGGAATTATTTCAGAGGCTGAGGTTAAGTTTAAAAATATTATTGCAAGTTTAGGTTATCACTATGAAGTAGCAGATATGGATATTACTGCTGAAAATTATTGGATAAATTCAGATGGTTCTTTGACTTATAGGGGGTATGGAATATTTTCCACTACAGGTGATACTTATGTACATAGCCCTTACTTAAAAGTGGCTGGCAATGGGGATAAACTTAATTGGCAAGCTGGAGTTAAATATTTTAGATTTGAAGATTCAGCAAGCAAGGGATATGTAACGCAATATTCTGGAGGAGTACCCACTTTAGTGCGAGCTCCAGATTTAGATAGAAAAGCTAGAACTTATGATATCTGGCTGCCTACTGCAGGGGTTTCTTATAAGTTTTCAGATAACTGGGAATCTTCTGTAAGTTATGGTAAAAATTTTATTCGGCCTTATGCCTATATGCCTCTTATAAGTCTTTACAATAGGTTGCGCACTCAGTTTCAAGCTGCAGGTATAACTTTAAATGATTTGTTTGATGGGTATGATATAGAAGAGTCTGATAATTTTGATTTTGGTATTAAATATCATAATTCCTATTTAGAAATAAATCCTACTTTGTTTTTTTCCAGGCATAAAAATTTGTTAACAAAGATTTCAGACTCTAGAGTATTAGATAGTGGAAAGCCTGTAACTTATTATCAAAATATAGGGAAAGCTAAAGGTTATGGTTTAGAATTACCAATGAATTTTTTCCTTTCTGATAAATTTACTTTTTATTTAAATCCAACTTATAATAGTTTAACTTATGACAGAGATATAGAGTACCAAGGTCAAACATATGATACAAAGGGTAAGCAAATTGTTGATGTCCCTAAGTGGACAGTTGTTTCTGGAATTATTTTTAAACATCAAGGATGGGAAATTTCTCCTCAGATGCGTTATATAGGTAAAAGATATGGAGATATAGAACATAAGGAGGATATACCTTCTTATGAAGTTTTTGATTTTAAGGCTTCTTATACAAAAAAAATATTGGAGCTTTTAAAGAGTTTAAAGTTTTTTTAGAATTAAATAATTTATTTGATCGCCATTATGTATCTAGCATTAGTGCCTGGGATGATACGGTTTCTGGAGCATCCTACTATGTGGGAGCACCATTTTCACTAAAAGCAGGTTTATCTTTTAAATTTTAATTTTTTTAAAAATGGAGAGTTGCAGATGAATAAAATTGCTATTGTTGGTAAAGGTGGGGTGGGAAAAAGTTTTATTACTTATGCTCTGAGCAAGTTTTTTGCCCAAAAAGCCAATAAAGTATTGGTGGTAGATTGCGATGAAAGCAATAAGAGCCTTTTTAGGTTATTTGGTTTTGCACATTCTCCCAAAGATTTTATGGATTTTTTAGGAGGAAAAAAGGCAGTACAGCAAAAACTGATTAAAAAATTTAAAGACAAAGAAGCAAAAATAAATATTTTAGAAAAGGGTCTGGTCACTTTAGAGAGTATCCCAACAGAATTTATTCAACAGGATGGGAATATTTTTTAATTAGTATAGGTAAAATTAGTCATCCTATGGAGGGTTGTGCTTGTCCAATGGGGGTGGTGAGTAGGGAGTTTTTAGAGAAAATTGAACTGAAAAAAGATGAACTGGTTATAGTGGATACAGAGGCAGGAGTGGAGCACTTTGGAAGAGGGATAGAGCAAGGTATTGATGTAGTGCTTGCTATAGCAGAACCTTATCTCGACTCTATTGAAGTAGCTAAAAGAGCTTATTTTTTAGCTAAAGATATGGGTAAAAGAGCCTACTTACTTTTTAATAAGGTTACGTCAAACTTAAAAGAAAGACTTGAGAAAACATTGGAGCAGCAAGATATAGAACTTTTAGGATTTATTGACTTTTATCCTGAAGTTTATGCATCAGCTTTGGATGGTAAAATTCCTGAGAATAAAAGTGTATTTTCTGAAATAGAAAAAATAGGGGAAAAGATTTATGGAATTTAAGTTTAATTCTATAGGATATATAAAAAATCGAACCAACAATGTCCCCAGACATTGGTCTGTATCAGATTTGGAAGGGGAGATTGTCTTGGATTCTGTTTATCAAAAAGGAATAAAAGATATAAACACAGGAGATAAAATTGTAGTTGTTTTTTGTTTTCATAAATCTTCAGATTTTACTTTTGATAAGTTAGTACAAAAACCTCCTCACTTAAAGGAAATGAAAGGAGTGTTTAGCACCTGTTCTTCTTATAGGCCAAACCCCATAGGTGTATCTGTTTTTGAAGTTTTAGAATGTCAGGATAATGTTATTCGAGTAAAAGGGATTGATGTTTATGATGGGACTCCTATTTTGGATATAAAACCTTATATTGCTTGTAAGTAGGGGGAAAAATGAGAAGGTATGTTTATGTACTTTGTTTAGTTTTAATGTTTTTCTTGCAGATAAATGGTTTTGCTGAACAGATTACTATTTTGGATATGGTGGGAAGAAAAATAACTATTCCTAGAGAAGTTAAGAAGGTTGTGCCTATTTCGGCTTCTTTGCGTTATATTGTTTATCTAGATGCTTTGGATTTAGTTGCAGGAGTAGAAGGGTTAGAAAAGAGGGAGGTAATGAAAGATAATCCGGCTGTGGGTAAGGTCTATTGGTTAGCAATGAAGGATAAAATAAAAGGATTACCAGTAGTTGGAGAAGGTGGTCCTGGTAAATTGCCTGATCTGGAAAAGCTATTGGAGATAAAGCCTGATTTAGTAATTACTTTTGAAAAAGAAAATGCAGAAATTATACAAAGTAAGACAGGAATTCCTGTAGCAGTTATTAAATATATAGGAACTAAAGGAGTTGATGTAAATAATTTAATAAATAGTTTAGAGTTTTTAGGTAAGATTTTAAATAGAGAAAAAAGGGCCAGAGAATTAAATCAATATATTTTAGAAACTATAGCAGACTTAAGTAATAGGACAAAAGGAGTAAAAAGGGCTTCTATTTATGTTGGAGGAATTAGCGCTAGAGGTATTCATGGACTTACTAGCTCTGAGGGCTATTATCCTCCTTTGCAATGGATAAATGCTCATAATGTAGTTGATGAAACAAAAATCAAAGGCCATGTTTTTCTGGATAAAGAAAAAATTTTGTTGTGGAATCCGGAATATTTGTTTTTGGATGCAGCAGGAATGCCGATTATTCAAAAGGATTATGTAAAAAATAGGCCTTTTTATCAAAAATTAAAAGCAGTTCAATATAAGAAAGTTTATTCTTTATTTCCATATAATTTTTATAGGACAAACTTTGAAACGCTTTTAGCAAATGCTTATTTTATAGGTAAGGTTATTTATCCAGAGAGATTTCTAGATGTAGAGCCAGAACAAAAAGCAAGAGAAATATTTTGTAAGTTTGTAGGTAGAGATGTTTTTTCTGATTTGAAAAAAACTTATAGGGGATTTGAACGTGTCCATTTTGAATAGTAAGCAGATTTTATACAATAGTTCTTTGATTAAAGAGTATACACAAAAAATAAATTTAAAAATAATATTGGGTTTTTTTTGATTCTTTTATTAATAGCTATTTTTTTTATCTCTATAGCCTTTGGTTCTATAAAAATGAGTTTAGAAGAGGTTATTAATGCCCTTTTAAGAAATTCAGAATATTCATATGTTCTTTGGAATATAAGGATAACTAGAGCTATTGGAGGGATTTTAACCGGGGCAGCTCTAGGAGTCTCTGGAGCTGTAATGCAAAAGATACTTAAAAATCCTTTAGCCTCTCCTTTTACTTTGGGAGTGTCTCATGGAGCAGCTTTTGGAGCAGCTTTTGCCATTATTGTGCTTGGGGCAGGTAAGTCGCACTCTTTTGGCTCTGAAGCTGTAACTATATTTAATAACTATCCAGTGGTTATTTTTGCCTTTTTAGGAGCTTTAACCAGCATTGCCATTATTTTATTTTTATCCTGTTTCAAGGGAGCTTCTCCCGAGTCAATTGTTTTAGCTGGGGTTGCTTTGAGTAGCCTTTTTGGTTCTGCTACCATGTTTTTGCAATATTTTGCTGATGATTTTCAGGTTGCAGCTACTGTTTTTTGGACTTTTGGAGATATAGGAAAGGCAGGGTGGTTGGAAAATAAAATTATTTTTATTACTTTTTTGGTAGGTATAACCTATTTTTATCTTAATAGGTGGAACTTTAATGTTTTGTTTTGGGGAGATGAAATTGCTAAAAGCTTGGGAGTTAATATAAAAATCTTACGACTTATAAGTATGTTTTTGAGTGCATTAGTTGTTTCAGTATGTATTTCTTTTTTAGGAATAATTGGGTTTGTAGGTTTAATATCTCCTCATATTATAAGATTTTTGATAGGTGATGACTGTAGGTTTTTAATCCCTTATTCAGCCTTATGGGAGCATTTTTACTCTGTCTTTCCGATTTTATTGCCAGAACTATTTTATCTCCAGTAGTTTTACCCGTTGGAATAATAACTTCTTTTGCAGGCGCCCCAATGTTTTTTTACCTTTTAATAAAAAGGAGAAGGTTCTAAATGCTTGAAATAAGTAATATATGTGCTGGATATGGGAATAAGATATCTATTAAAAATATAAGTTTGCGTTTTAATAAAGGTAATGTGTATGCTATTTTAGGACCAAATGGTTCTGGAAAATCTACTTTGTTAAAAACTATAGATAAAATTATAAACCTAAGGAGGGAGTAATTTATATCAAAAAAGAAGATGTTCAAAATCTATCAAGAAAAAAGTTAGCTAAAAATATTGCTTATTTACCTCAAAAAACAGTACATCAGCTTCTAGTACTGTTTTTGAGACTATTTTGTTGGGTAGAAAGCCTTATATCATTTTTGAACCAAGACAAGATGATTTAAAATTAGTAGAAAATATAATTTATATAT
>LZQN01000024.1_pt1 | contig 48459 bp, 51 predicted proteins | sample 768531 | NCBI WGS metagenome assembly LZQN01 (sample SAMN05207080, study PRJNA324506) | oil field metagenome | isolation source: sample BH-FW-7 from oil reservoir | place: India: Bombay High | collected 2015-12-02
TACTTGTAATTTATTTTCAAAACCTGTCTGGAAAATATGACCTCCGAGGTCTGCCTTGGCAGACTTCGGAGGTCTGTTTTGGATTACCGACCTGGTTCTGCAGACCTCCAAGGTCTGTGGACACAGACCTTGGAGGTCTGCATGTCTGCAACCTTGTGGATTACTGACCTAATCGCACTCCTCTCATTCTTACTTTTCCTCCCATCCTGATAGATTGATTTAGGGTTTCATCTGCTCCAATATTCCAAGAGCCTTGCCGAGTCTCGCCGTCAATGTCGGTGGTGAAAGGCAGATAAGGATCATTACTCAAATCAACCCCAGCGTTTTTGGCGGTGGAATCATTGGGAGCAAGATGAAAGTCATAGTCGGCCAGGCTTCTGAAGAGAACAGTGGCAGAATGAATAGAATGTGATCCGGGAGCGCTGTTATCGGAGGAAATGTTATAGTCGGATGTGGCATTAAAAGTTCCAGTGAAGCATTTATATCCTCCACCCCCGTCCACACCAAATGCCCCTTGGGCGATATTGTTTATTGCAATGGTATTGGCTCCGCCATAGACTGCTGTATAGTCATTAGGAGTAGAGCCGGCATAAATAAAGGTGTTGTTGTAAACATATGCTTTTCTAGTGCCAAAAGAAAAAATGCCATGGTTACTAGTATAAAAAACATTATTCCAAATCTTAAAAATATTATCACCAGAATTAATATAAATATTTGTGTCGTTCAAATTATTTATTAAATTATTACTGATCTTAAATTCTTTTGATCCTGTGGAGGAAACATAAAAAGAGGGATTAGTAGCTGAGCTTATCTCTAAACCATCAATCCATTGATAGTTATCATACAAAACAAAAGGATAACTAGAGGAACTTAACTTATATCCTGTTCCCGTTTTCCCTGTATGTCTCTGGCTTTCTCCAACTTCGCTGGAGCTAACAGGAGTGTAAATTTTCAAATAATTTTGAGCTGAAGTTGTCCATCCATTAATCAACACTGAAGAGGTGTCCACCGCATCTTTATAACACGCAATATTCCATTGGACATCGTCAACAGTCAGATCCCGGCCGCCCTCGTCGGCATCCTTGGCGCCGCCAGCCGTCCAGTCATCAAAGTTTTCAACGGCATCATCTATACCATCGTTTTCATTGCCACTTTCAGCATTGGCAAGAGAAGTATAAGCGCGATAAATCGCCCAGTCAGTATCAGCAGTACTGGTTTGATTGGGAGTAAACCCAAGATAATCTTGCACCCGATAGTAGCTGGAAGAAATCCTTTCTGAAATAAAGGCAATAGAATCAATTGCGCCATCATCATCAGAATCATATTGAATAGCATCTCCCACTCCCACATTGTCTGGCAAAGGAGAAGAAAAAATGGCCCAGTCAGAAGCAATCACCATTTCATTGGAAGTGCCACTAGCTAAAGCCGAAGTATTTCCTGGCCCAACACTGCGATAGATCTTTCTGGGAGTCTGGTCTGCGCCAATATCCCAAGCATCCCACACTGGCCTTGGCGCCCCATCAATGTCGTCAATGACGGGAAAATCGGGGTCAATGCTCAAATCTGTCCCATATCCCTTGGCTCCCGTGTCCGTGTCCGCCAGATGGAAATCATCATTAGCCTCGTCGGCAAAGGTAAAGGTTTGGTTGATGCGGTTGCCGGTGCCGCCAAAGTCGTCGGCGGTGGCATCTGAAGATGCATTATTTTGGGCTGTAATAGTGCCTATTCCAGATTCTCTTACAAAGTCTTTTTGAGTTGCAGCTTCTGAAAAATTATTTTTAATTCGGACGTGATTGTTGGATAAATCTTCTCTGATATAAAATCCCTTGGGACCCAAGTTTTGTACCGCACTGCAATTATAAGCAAAGACATTGCCTCGGCGGCCCAGATTATAAGGAATAATATAAGTCCCTTCTGATTTTGAAATAAGGGAATTGGCAATGTATTGGGTTTCGTTACTTACACTAAGTTGTATGCCATCCATCGTGGCTCCCCAAGCTTTTGGGCTATTCAACAGAACATTTCTGAAGCGGCAATAATTGCCGCCGGAAAGAATGCCTTTTCCTCTAGATGAGTGCAGAACATCCATGGCCACCCCATCAACAACAAGATAATTGGCGTAGTTATAGATACAAGTTGCCTGATAAACAGTCTCCAGCATTGTGAATCCGCTGTATTCTCCCGAAGTATTTTTAAGCTTGCCACGGTGTCTTTCACTAACGGGGACATATATTTTTGGATAGTGTCGGTCGTCAGTTGTCCAGCCATCTATTGTCACCCTATCATCCAACCCCTCCGGCCAATCATTATAGGGATGGGCAGTGGCAATCGCCCCATAGCCATCATCAGTGATAGTCACATAATTGGATCCATCAATTTGAACTTGTTCGCCGGACTGGAAGGTGCCAGAGATGTCTTTGAGCAGAATCTGGGAGCTGGTGGCGTGAACCAAGGTGGCCGTTGCTCCCGAAGTAGCCCCAGTAACAGAAGAATTGTCAGGCATTGTCCCAGTAATACCAGAATGGGAAAAGACTTTGGTGGAAGCAGCTGTCAGATCGCAGTTCACTGCCGCCTCCCAGGCGGAAAGAGTGGTGTAGTCTCCGCCAGAGGCGCGGATGGTGGAGATGAATTCCTTTGTTACCGTCAGATTGGTGTTATTGCCAGAATCAACCGAAGCCGCCGCTGTGACTGCCGTTGAGAAGTTGGCATCTTGGATGTCTATATACTCCATTTCTGCACTGCCGGTAAGGGTGAGGTTGTATTGAGTGCCGGGAGAAGAGGACCGCACCGACAAAGTGGCTGGATTGGAATAGGCATCCTCATATTTGCCCCACAAGCGTATCACTCCGCCGGAAGCAATGGTGATGGTGTTGCCGGCAGTGATGGTTAGGGTGTCAGCAGAATTTACCAGTTTGTAGAGTTTGTAAAAGGTGGTAGGTGCGCCAGTAACATTGATGGTCTGGTTTTTCCCTTGGAGAGCCACTACTGATGTGCCGGCAGTGAACGTACCGCCGGTGCGGGTAAAATCGCCGGTTACCTTCATCGCGCCAAAGCCAAGGTTAACCGTCCCGCCAGTTTGGATGAAATTTTTGGTGGTGATGGTGGAGTTGGAGGAGTTGATAAAAATGCCGTTGCTAAGTGATAACTCACCAGAAACCTTTAAGTTGCCTTCTAGCCCGACATCATCATCCTCTGCATACTTGTTTATATCAACTCGGTAATAAAAGGCATTTCCAGGAAAAAAAGACTGAGGATCAACACTGCCGACAAATTGCAAGGTGAAATTGCATGAGTTTAGTGTGCCTTGGATGAAATTCCAATTACCACTTACGGAAATGTCACTAGAAAATACTAATTCTCCAGAGGACTTATTTACGACCACATTGGAAAGATAGCCGTTGTTGTTTGTTATTGATTGTTCTTCTGTCCCCAAAAAGTTAATCGTATAACTTGTCCCAACACCACTTTTACCACCTAGCACCTCTAGATCTCCATAAAGATTGACTTCCCCCACTAGGACTGCTGAAGAATGAGTGCTTCCAGAGACGATTAGTTTATTAGAAATGGTTAGAGTATCTGTTATTGTAGTTATTCCAGTACCAAGTTCTATCTCTACTTGGTAATACTCTTGTCCTCCGGCCTTGAAAGTATGCTTTCCACCATCAAGCTTTATTTTATGTGTTTGAGCATTAAGCACCCCCGAATTCCATGTCCAAGAAGCAGAAGGCTGTAGAACCAAATCGCTCTCTAATTTTACTATTCCGCCACTTTTGTTAAAGGCCATACTAGGAGCTATTCCAACAGTTTGAGTGATGGTCTGGTTAGCTGAGCCAGTAAAATTTATTACGACATCTCCATTGCCACCACCAGTTAAAAGTAAGTTGCCCTTAAGATTAATAGGGCCTCCATTAAGTGGACAGCTGTAATGATCACTGCCTGTTATAGTTAAAAGCTCTTGGACAGAAACTTCTTGCTCAATAACAATAGGATTGTATGGGACTTCTTCAAATTTTAATTTGGTATACTCTACATCTCCAGGAACAAAACTATTATAAGGTGATTTTCTGCTTTCTATTTCTAGCGCCCACTCACCCATATCTAAATCGCCACTTATCCATTCCCAATCGCCTATAACAATGACATTACTTAAGAATATTACTGTGCCAGAACTTTTATTCACGGTTAAATTTGGAATAGAACCACTTGTTGTATTGAATATAGATTGATTGTTTTCGCTTGCCATAGTTATGGTTAGGCCAAGGACACCAGTTCCGCCACCTGTCATTTCCAGATCCCCTAAAAGAGTGATATTGCCAGAGAGAGAAGCAGAGTAGTGGTCTGAACCAGCGATTGTCAATTTTTTATTAATGGCTAGAGCGCTATTTATGGTTGCTGTCTGCCAAGCAATTTAATTCAAAAATAACGCGATAGAAGGGTAGTTGCCATTATCAACGCTATAGTCGGATTATCCATCAAACTCAATTGTACTTGTTTCTGCATTAACTGTGCCACTGATATATGTCCAGCCGTTATCATTGGTGTGGGTATAGTTCCCCATATTCAAAGTGCCTCCATTGATGGTGACAGTGTTGGAGCTTGAATCAGCCGTGATAGTCACTGTGTGTGAATCAATCACCACATCATCATCTGAATCAGGAACAAGAGCACAGTCCCAGGTGGAAGCGCTGTTCCAATTGCCATCAGTAATGTCATTGCAAGTGGCGGCACTGGCTGATTTTGCTGTGAAAAGAAAACCAACCAGCACCATCACCATCATCGCTAAAACCAACCCCACAGACCTCCAAGGTCTGCCCTGGCAGACCTCGGAGGTCTGCTTGGCCTTAGCCTGTTTTGAAATTTTTCTGAGGTCTGTAACTATTCTTTCCAATTTTGTAATTTTTTATTTTGGATTTTATTTTTCTGAGCTTTTCTGACCTCCGAGTCTGTGGCCACAGACCTCGGAGGTCTGCACTGGATCTTTATTCCAATAAATAGCGCTCTGTTTCTTTTTTGTCTTTTAAGTATAGCATATTTTCTCGGCAAAAAATTTCATAGTCCGCTTTGATTTTGAATTGATCCAGAATGATATTTTTTTGGCAAAGCTCTCCGTCTCTTTTTCCAACATAATCAAGATAGCTGGAATAGGGCCAATTCTCTGGTTTTTGATTATAACCATGAATGAAATTGTTGCCGTTGACATAAGCGGAGAGATAAAGCAAATATTCATTGGAATCAATATGAATGGACTTGAATTTTCCTTGAAAGAGCGAGCCGGAACGTTTGTATTTGGCATTGAAATATTTGGTATAGCTGTTATTTAATTTGCTCATAAAAAGCGAGATGCCGCCCGTTAAAATTTGTTTCAGAATGAAATGATAATGATTGGGGTTAAGGCAATAACAAATAACCTCAACTAATCTTTCCTGACCTCCAAGGTCTGCCTGTGCAGACCTTGGAGGTCTGTTTTTGTTTTCCCGCTGTTTTCTTTTATGATCGGAAAGGCCTGCATGAGTTTTCTTGTCATTCACAAACCAAATCGTTTCCATAATGCGATCGTAGTCTTTCTGATTGGAAAAAATATGGCGCTTGTCTGTTCCGCGGTTATATATATGGTAGTATTCTCCGTTTATGAATTTTGCTTTTCTCATTTATGTTTTTTGACCTCCGAGGTCTGTTGCCACAGACCTCGGAGGTCTGCAAAGTCTGCAGGTCTGCAAAGTCTGCAACTGCACTGTCTATATTATATACAGAACCGAATAAAAAGAAAGGGAGAAGGGAAGAGGGAAAAAGGAAAGAAAAGGAAAGCTCACCAGACCTCCAAGGTCTGCCAGTGCAGACCTTGGAGGTCTGCATATGATTGACATCTTTCTTTGAAAGGTGTTAGAATTTTTAAAGAAAACCAAAAAAAACAGAGAAAAGAGGGAGTTTTTGGGGCATATTTTTAAATTTTATAGTTTCAAGATTAAAAGAGATTTCAGTCTTTCAAATTAGTGGCAAATAAATTAGAAGCTGGCAAATAAAAATTAAAAAATAAAAATAAAAACAAGCAAAGCAAAATCGAAGAGAAAACCAAAAGAAAAAGGTTTTTGCTTGATTTTGCTGATAAAAAACTCATTTCGAAGATAACAAAAAGCTGTTTGGTTTTGGAAAGTGCTCTTGCTCTATTGGGCGGTTGTGAAATTAAAGTAAAAACCACAAGATAATTAATAAGAGAAAAATAACCGAAAAGAACGCAATGAAATAGTCTTTAGCAAAATAAGCTGAAACTACCAAGAACTTCATAAAAATAATTGTTCAAAAAAATGACAAATGAATTTATAAATTTTGCTGTGATGGAAGGGAGAGTGCCTTTTGACACAGTCACTCTCATTCTTATGCTTCCCATTGTGGTGACAGCAATTGCTTTTTTCCGCCAAGTGATTGGAATTAAGGCTTTTGATATTTATACGTCCGCCTTGGTGACTTTTGCTTTCTATGCCATCGGGATTGAGGCGGGAAGCTTTAGCAAAGGAATTAAATATGGCATCTCTATTTTCATTCTGGTAATCCTTGTTGGAACCTTGACTAGGATTATCTTGAAAAGGTTCCGCTTGCTCTATTTGCCGCGGGTGGCGATTGTGATCACTGTTGTTTCGCTTTCAACTCTTTTGGTGCTGATTGCCGGAGGAATGTTTCAAAGGACAGGCTTGGCCAGTGTTTCCATCTTTCCTATTTTGATTATGATTGCTTTGGTGGAAAAGTTTGTGGCTACTCAAATTGAAAAAGGCGCCCGAACAGCAATCATTCTGTCAGTTGAAACTTTGATTATTTCAATTATTTGTTTTTTACTGGTTAGCTCCAATCAATTAAAGGCCTTTGTTCAAACTTATCCCTGGGTGGTTATCTTGACGGTTTTGGTCAACATTGCTCTGGGAAAATGGACGGGACTGAGGCTTTCAGAATATATTCGCTTTAAAAAAGTTTTGAAAAATGTCAATCCTCCTCAAAAAAAGTAGGGAAATTATGGGCATGAATGCCCGTAATTTGCGCTATATCCGCCCTTATAATCTTAGGTCAGCCAAGAGATTGGCTGATAATAAATTGCTTTGCAAAAAAACTCTCAAAAAAGCAGGCTTGCCAGTGCCAGAGCTTTTGGGAAAAATTTCTTCTTGGGAAGAATTGGGAGAATTTGATTTTCTAAAACTGCCTTCCAGCTTTGTTTTAAAGCCCAACTTCGGCTTTGGCGGAGAAGGGATTTTGATTGTCTATGGCAGAAAAAAAGGGCGGGATGATGCTGGGTGAAAGCAGACCGAAAAGTAGTTTCAATTGATGATCTTAAAAACCAAATCCGAAATATCTTGGACGGTTCTTTTTCTCGCACCAATACTCCCGATATTGCTTTTTTTGAAGAGCGAATAAAGCTTTCCAAAGTTTTTAAGCCCTATTCCTATAAGGGCATTCCAGATATTCGGGTAATCGTTTTTAATCGGGTTCCAGTGATGGCAATGCTAAGGCTTCCCACTGAAGCCTCTGGGGGAACATCCAATTTGCACACAGGAGGGATTGGCGTGGGAATTGATATGGCCACCGGAGTCACCACCACAGCAACTCAATATAATCGGCCAATAGAATATGTTCCCAAAAAGAGGCTTCTTTTGAGTGGAATCAGGATCCCTTATTGGAAAGAAATTCTGGCTTTGGCAGTGAAAGCCCAAGATGTTTCAGGTTTGGGTTATTTAGGCGCAGATATTGCTATTGATCGGGAGAAAGGCCCAGTCTTTATGGAGCTTAATGCACGGCCGGGACTGGCCATTCAAAATGCCAATCTGGATGGGCTTTTGGGAAGGTTGCGCAGGGTGGAGGGATTGAAAATCAAAACCATCAAACAAGGAGTGACTTTGGCCCAAAATCTTTTTGGCGGAGAAATTGAAGAAGAAATTGAGGAAATTTCAGGAAAAAAAATCATTGGCACGGTTGAGAAAGTAAAGCTGATTGGGAAAAATGGCAAGGAAATTGAAGTTGAAGCAAAAATTGACACAGGGGCCTTTTCTACCTCTATTGATACTAAGCTGGCAAAAGAATTGGGCTATGAGAATGTTTTGGATTATTTTGATAAAATTGAAAAGCCTTTAGTTGTGACCAAAGAAAATGGACAGCAGATTATTCAGGAATTAAGGAAAAAATATCTCAAAGGGCATCCAGATTTGGTTGATATTGATGTGGTTCATTCCTCCAGTGGGACAACTTTGCGGCCAAAAGTGAAATTAAAATTTGTGATGGATCAAGAGCCGGTTATTTCAAGAGCCAACTTGATTGATCGTTCAAAGCTTAAATATCCAGTTATAATTGGTCGGCGAGACTCAAGAAATTCTTAGTGGAGGTAAAGTAGAAATATATTATAAAGTGAAGATATAGACAGCTGTTAATTTAATTGAATTAGAAAGGAGAAAGAGAAGTTGAGCTAGGGAAAAATTAAATTTATAAATAATCTCTATCCCCAATAAGGTAAAGAAAATGATCACCATCGTTTCAAAAGAAAACACTTGGCATGACCAAGAATTATTGAAGGCTGGAAGGCAAAAAGGAATTGAAATAGAAATAGTTGATCTTTTTAGTTTAGGGAAAAAACAACTCGATCAATTGGGAGAAGTTATTTTGTGGCGCTCTAGTTCCTTGGGGACCGGCACAAAAAAGCGGCCGCCTTGAAAATTCTAAGAGAAAAAGGAAATATTTTTGTGAACAATGGAATTATTGATTTTCCTCAAATAGTTTTTAAGTCATTTCAGCAAGAAATGGCTAAAAAATTTCTTCAAAGATGAAGAAGTTTTTTCCATTCCAACTTTTGTTTTTAAAACAAAAAAAGAGCTTCAAGAAGCGGTGGAGCAGGGAAAACTTTCTTTTCCTTTTATCAAGAAACCTGATTTGGGAGCAAGGGGAGAGGGGGTTGAAGTTATTGGTGATTCAAGACAGCTTGACCAACTGAAAAATGAAGAAATTACCGGCTTTGTCTTTCAAAATTTCATAGAAAACAAAGGAGATTACAGGGTTTTTGTTGTTGGTGGAAAGCCAATTGGAGTGATGAAAAGAATTGCCCAAAAGGGCAGTTTTCTAAACAATGTCTCTCGGGGAGGCCGGGCAGTGAAAGAAGAAAACAGCGCCTGGTAGAGAAGCTTTCTCTGGCGGCCGCTAAATTAGCTGTTTTATTTGATCTGGGCCTTTGCGGAGTTGATTTCATTTTTGATGAAAAAGAGAAAAGGTATTATTTCTTGGAAATTAATACCGTTCCCCAATGGCAGGGTTTCCAGAAAGCGACCAAAATTAATGTGGCAAGTCTCATTGTTGAGCACTGCAATGATATTTTGAAAAGAAAAAATCGCCCCGTTTCTTCCTTAATTGAAAAAAGCTACCAAGAGGCAATTATTTTTCCCGATGACAAAAAATTCCATTTTTATTCCCGATTATTTCTTTGGACCAGAAAAGAGAAATATAAGAAAAAACTAGCGGATCTTAAAGATTATTTTATTGGCGGAGATGAAGAAGAAGCGCAAAGAGAAAAAATAAAATTTTTATTAAATGATTTTTCGGAAAAGTTAACCCAAAAGGCCATAAATAATAAAAAATTTAGGGAAAAAATAATAAAGAGCGATTTTCCCAAGCTGGGAATTTTCCATGAAGTTCTTTTTAGGAATCTTATGGCAAAAAATATTTTTGGGATTGATCTTGGAAAAATTGTTCTGCGGGAGATTCCCCAACAGGAATTGCTGGATTTAGCAGAAAAAATGCTAAAAAGAAAAAGGGATGTTTTAGCCCTCTCAACTTTTGCCGTAAATTATCTTTATTTTTTGGTCTTTCTTCTGAAAGATAGGGCTTTTGAAGATAAGGTCAGAAAAACAATTGGGGAAATAGTTGAGAGCTTGGAAAAAGAAGGAAACAAGCAATATGAAAACAAGGATATTTTGAAAAATGATTTTTATTTTTTAACCCATTGCGTTATTGGAGAATCTCGTTTTTATTCCCGAAAAATAGAAAAAGAGAATGAAACTTGCCAAAAAATTATGAAAATACTTGAAGTTATTGTGGTGAATAATTACTTTGAGTTGTCGCTGGACAACAAATTGGAATTTCTGGTTTGTTGCCGTTTGGTTGGCCGCAAGACCTTTTTAGAAAAGATAATTGAAGAAGAAGCCGCTAATTCTTTTTCTGATGTGGGAAATTTCATTGTTGACAAATGGAATATAAATAAATCCAGGCCAAGGAGGAAAGACTTCTTTTCGTCTGAACACAGAAATTTGCTTTTCATTCTCTCTCAATTAAACCCTAGCTTCAATTAATTTTTTTAATTAAAAATAAAAAATAATGGATTTCTTTGTTTTTTTTCTAAGCTCTGACCAGCCTTCTAGCCATAGGTTTAGAAGGATAGAAGAGGAGATCAAGAAAAGAGGGCTAAATTTGATTGCGGTTAATCTTTTCAAAGACTTTGTCTTGACCGAAAAAGGAATTGTTGGCATTGAAAATGGCAATTTTTTGGAAATTCCAGCCAATTCGCCAAGCCTGGTTTTTTCTAATAATATTGAAAGCCACTTGGTCATAGAAGAAATGACAAAAAACGAAAAAAAGGCTTTCCCAATTTGGCCAAGTCAGGAAGCAACTAGGTTTTCCAACAAATTTACTACAAGCCTTTTTTTCAAAAACAATGAAATCGCCACCCCTCCGACAGTTTTTTTGGTGGACAAGGAAAATATTGAAAAGCAAGTTCAATTAGTGGGAGGATTTCCCTGTGTGATAAAAGGCATTAGCGGCTCAGAGGGAAAACAAGTGGGACTTGTCAATTCAAAAGAAGAAGTTCCTGGCTTTATTGAAAAAGTTATTCGGGAAAATTTCCTTTCTAGCCAAAAAAGGAAAATTCCTTCAGCGCCGGCCTTGGGATTTGTCCTTCAGAAATATATAAAAGAGGCCCAAAAAATAGATTACAGGGTTTTATGCTTAGAAGGAGAAATAATTGGGGGAATTAGGAGAATTTCTCAAACAGAAGATTTCAGATCAAATGTTTCTCTGGGGGGAGGGCGGAGAAATTTGATGTCCCGAATGATTTGGCCAAAATTTGCAAAAAAATCATGCAAAAGGGGAATCTTTTTTATGCGGGAATTGATTTTATTAATGATGGAACAAGCTGGTTGGCTATTGAAATAAACACTTCGGCCCAATTTAAGGGCTTTGAATCAGCCACTGGCATAAATGTGGCGGGGAAAATTGTGGATGCCCTGATCGGGAAGGCTTCTGGGAAAACACCCAAAATCACCTGACCAAAAACTTGTCAATAAAAACTTACCAAAAACAAAAAATCAATTGGCAAAGATTGCTGATCTGAAGGGATTTATTTTTTGGGAGATTTAGTTTAAAATAGAAAGGACAAAAAAATTGTTGAAAACCGCTTTTGTTGGATTTCTGTTTTGAAAATTCCATGCCTTGAAAATTGCAAAAAAGCTAATTTCTGTTTGTTTAATTTGGTTAATTTCAACGGAAAGTCCTTTTTTATGCATTTTTTATGTCTTTTTACCAAAAAAGCTTTTTGAAATAATAAGCCTTTTGAAATAATTTCTTGTTTAAAAGCGAATTAGATAACAACTGCTTAAATGATCGCTAGAATTATTTTTTCCATAGTTTTCATAATCATCTTTGCCTTTATCCTCTATTGGTCAATGGATAAATATGAAGAAAGTATTGGTATGAAAAAGAAAAAGCCCCAAAACAGGCCTTTCTCAGAAAAAAAAGCCAAAACGAAGAGATTCAAAAAATTCAAAGTTGTTGCCTTTGTTTTTTTGGGTTTTTTTGTAGCCGGTCTTTTGTCAGTGATGGGACTTTTTGCCTATTATGCCAAAGATTTGCCTCATCCAGATAGAGTGAACAAGAGAGTGGTGGCTGAATCCACCAAGATTTTTGATCGGACTGGCCAAGTTTTGCTTTATGAAATCCACGGAGAAGAAAAAAGAACCATCATTCCAGCCAATGAAATTCCTGATTCAGTTAAATATGCCACTATTGTCCTGGAGGATCAAAAATTTTTCAACCATCATGGCATAGATTTTCAAGGAGTTTTGAGGGCGGTGATTCGGAATGTTCTTAAAAGGGATATGGCCGAGGGGGGCTCCACTATTACCCAACAATTTATTAAAAACTCTCTTTTAACTTCAGAAAAGAAGCTTTCTCGTAAAATAAAAGAGCTGATTTTAGCAATTGAAATAGAACAAAAGTATTCCAAGGATGACATTTTGAGAATGTATTTAAATGAAATTCCTTATGGTTCTAATGCTTATGGAATTGAAGCGGCAGCCCAAACCTTTTTTGGAGTGCATGCCAAAGAATTAACTTTGGCGCAATCAGCTCTTTTGGCATCTTTGCCAAAAGCGCCTACCTATTATTCTCCTTTTGGATCTCATACTGAACAACTGCTTAATCGTTGGCGCTATGCCATTGATCAAATGGCAGAATTGGGCTATATAACCCGAGAGCAAGCGGAAGCAGCCAAAAGTGAAGACATTCTTTCTCAACTGAACACCGCTAGAACTGATATAAAAGCGCCTCATTTTGTTCTTTATATAAAAGAAAAACTAGTGGAAGAATTTGGAGAAGAAGAAATTCAAAAGGGCGGTTTTAAGGTGATAACCACACTGGACTGGAATCTGCAGGAATTGGCTGAAAAGGTGGTGCGGGAAGGCGTGGAAGAAAATGGCGAAAAATATGGCTTTTCCAATGCCGCTTTGGTCAGTACCAATCCAAAAACAGGTGAGGTCCTGGCAATGGTTGGTTCTAAAGACTATTTTGACAAAAGCATTGATGGCAATGTCAATGTGGCTATTCGGCCTCGCCAGCCAGGTTCTTCTTTTAAGCCCTATGTCTATGCCAATGCCTTTACTAAAGGCTACACTCCTGAAACAGTTATTTTTGATGTAGAAACGGAGTTTTCCTTGGAAGACGGCAAAAGTTATACTCCTCAGAATTATGATGGCAAAGTAAGGGGACCGGTAAAGATGAAGGAAGCCTTAGCCATGTCGCTTAATATTCCAGCTGTCAAAACGCTTTATTTAGCTGGGGTTAAGGATACTATCAAGTTTGCCAAATCTTTGGGCATTACCACCTTAAATGATCCAGATCGCTATGGTTTGTCTTTGGTTTTGGGTGGCGGGGAAGTGAAGCTTTTGGATCATGTTGGAGCCTTTGGAGTGTTTGGCAACGAAGGAAAAAAAGTGCCTCAAAAATTGATACTGAAAATTGAAGATCACAATGGCAACATCATTAAAGATTTTTCAGAAGTTGAAGAGGAACAGGTTTTGGACAGGGAAGTTGCTCTGGAGATGTGCCAGATAATGTCTGACAACGATTTGCGGGCGCCTGTATTTGGCACCAACAATAATCTCTTTATTCCCGGCTATCAAATTGCCGCCAAGACAGGGACCACCAATGAATGGCGAGACGGGTGGCTGGTTGGAACCACGCCAAGTTTGGCAGTGGGAGTTTGGACTGGCAACAATGATAACACCCCAATGAAAAAAGGGGCAGATGGGTCCTATACGGCGGGTCCCATTTGGAATAAATTTATGAGAGAAGCGCTCAAAAATCATGTTCCAGAGGAATTTCCAAAGCCGGAAGAAAGGGAGAAAACCGGCAAGCCAATTTTGGACGGAGAGTTTGAGTTTGAAGAAAAAATTGAAGTTTGCAAATACGATGATGGAAAATATTGCCTTGCTAATAGCAAGTGTCCAGACAGCAAAAGGGAAAAGAAAAGATTTTTTAATGCCCACACTATCTTGTTTTATATTGACCGAGAAGATCCTTTGGGCGACCCCCCTCAAGATCCATCTGCTGATCCCCAATTTAAAAATTGGGAAAAAGCGGTAAAAAAATGGGCCGAAGATGAAGCTGGAGACAAAAAATTCCGAGTGGCGCCCACAGAAGAATGCAAAAAAAGCATGTTTTCTTTTCAGGCACCTAGTATCAAAATTACTCGCCCTCAAAATGGGGAAGTAGTTGCTTCTTCAGAACTTGAAATTGAAACTGAAGTTTCCAGCGAGCTTCAAATCAGCCAAGTTGATTTTTTTTTGGATGGAGAAAATATTGGATCCCAAAAAAATTCTCCATTTAAAATTAAGTTAAATTTACCTGAAAGCAAAAATGGCCAGGAGGGCCTAATAGTTGCGCGAGTATTTGACGAAAAAGGGGAAAAAGGAGAGGATGAAGTGAGAGTGGTTTTTCAATTCTAATTTTGACAAAATCAAACCTGTATTTAGTTTCCAAGCAAACAATTTGCAAGCAATTTTACCCTCTTATTTGAAAGGATCAGCCTGGTTTTTTGAGGTCTGATCAGGCTTGAACTTGATTGAATTTTGGGCTATAATGGAAAGGTGAAGGAACCGGTTTTGAGACTTGATGCCAAGATGGAATTTTCTTTAAAAAATATAAATCCAAATAAAATTAAAGGCCAAATGAACTTTACCAAATGGATATTAAGATTGGCGGCAGTGGTTGGGGCAGGAATTTTTATTTTTATTCTTTTTAATTTTTCTCCTTATCGAAATTTACCTGGAAAATTGGAAATGGAGAATATCTCGGTTTTAGCTGTTTTGATACTGCTGGTTTCAGTTTTTGTCTTTTTGTTTTCAGTTTCCACTCTTTTTTTTATTTGGCTCGCCAAAGGCCCCAAAAGCAGAAAAAGAAAGGAGAGAAGAATTGTTTTTGACCCCCAAGCAGTTGAAAGATTCTTTTCGCCAGGGCTTTTTGGTTGGCTTGACGGCAGTGGCGCTGCTCATCCTTCAACTTTTTAGGGTTTTGGTCTGGTGGGACGGTCTTTTAGCAATAGGGGCTATTTTGATGATAGAGCTCTTCTTTTTATCTTTCAGGGAAGAATAGCTTTCAAAAAAGGATTAAAAAAAGATCAGCCAAATCTTTTTGAAGGAGCAGGTTGTTTTTTGGAAAAATCTAAGCCAAGAAAACTGCCACAAAGAGGCAAATTATTTTAATAAAAATTTACTGATAAACTTTAAAATCAAAAACCGAAAATGAGCGACAAAAAACAAGTTGAGAGAAAGAAGGAGGACTATTCAGCTAAATCTATTCAAGTTTTAGAAGGGCTTGAACCGGTTAGAAAGAGGCCGGGAATGTATATTGGAGGAACTTCAATCAAGGGCTTGCATCATTTGATTTGGGAAGTTGTTTCAAATTCTATTGATGAGGCAATGGCTGGCCATGGGAATTATATTGAACTTAGGATTTTGCCAAAGAATAGAATTATGGTGAGAGATTTTGGAAGAGGAATTCCGGTTGACAAACATCCTCAAACTGGCCTTTCCGCCTGGAAACTGTGATGACCAAACTGCATGCTGGAGGAAAGTTTGGTGGAGGAGGCTATAAAGTCTCAGGCGGCCTTCACGGAGTGGGAATTTCAGTCGTTAACGCTCTTTCTGTTTGGACAAAAGCAGAAGTTCATCAGAAGGGAAAAATTTGGGTTCAAGAATATTCTCGCGGCAAAGCAAAGGGAAAACTAAAGTCAGTTGGCGCCACTCAAGCAACCGGCACCACCATCACTTTTGAGCCTGACCCAGAAATTTTTCCGGAAATAAAATGGAATTGGGAAACAATTGCCAGCTATCTTCGAGAGCAGGCTTATCTAACCAAAGGAGTTTACCTAAAAATGATTGATGAAAGAGCAGAAAAGCCTGAGATGTTTCGCAAGGTGGGTTTTTGCTTTGAAGGCGGCATTCGGTCTTTCATTAAATTTCTCAATAAGAACAAAGAAGTCGTAAACAGCAATATTTTTTATATTGAAAAGGAACTGGATGGAATTTTAGTGGAGGTTTCTTTGCAGTATCAAGCTGGTTTCAAGGAGAAGGTCTTTTCTTTTGCCAACAACATCAATACTACAGAAGGAGGAATGCATGAAACTGGTTTTCGAATGGCTTTGACCAGAACTATTAACGAATATGCCAGAAAGAATAATTTCTTAAAGGAAAAAGACAGCAACTTGACGGCTGATGATGTAAGAGAAGGGTTGACAGCAGTAATATCAGTCAAACTGCAAAATCCTCAATTTGAAGGGCAAACCAAAACCAAATTGGGCAATTCAGAGGCTCGAACGGTAGTTAATGCGGTGGTCTCTGAAGCACTGGGGGATTTCTTTGATAAAAACCCCCAAGACGCCAAAGCAATTGTGGCAAAGTGTCTTCTTTCTGCTAAAGCTCGTTTGGCCGCCAAGGCAGCCAAAGATGCCGTGGTGAGAAAAGGAGCCCTAGATGGTTTGACTTTGCCGGGGAAGCTGGCTGATTGCTCTTCTCGCAACGCCCAACAATCGGAACTTTTCATTGTGGAAGGTGATTCAGCAGGAGGAAGCGCTAAGCAAGGAAGAAATCGCCAATTTCAAGCTATCTTGCCTTTGCGAGGAAAAATTCTCAATGTGGAAAGGGCTCGCTTGGACCGAATGCTTTCTTCTCAAGAGATTAAATCGCTAATCATCGCCCTAGGAGTGGGTGTGGGGGACCAAATGGACCTGAAAAAATTGCGCTATGGAAGAATAATTATTATGACAGATGCTGACGTGGATGGTTCTCACATCAGGACCTTGCTTTTGACTTTGTTTTATCGTCACTTTGAGCCACTAATCACTGGCGGCCATATTTACATTGCTCAACCGCCGCTTTATCGCATTCAGAAAGGAAAAGAGGTTTTCTATGCTTTCAATGATGAAGAAAAAGAAAAAATAGTTGCAAAACTTTCCAAAGGCGGCGCTGTTAAAGATGCCTTGACAGAGGTTGATCAAGAAAGTGAAGAATTTAAAAAAGCAACAGGCATTAACATCCAGCGCTATAAAGGCTTGGGAGAAATGAACCCTCAACAACTTTGGGAAACCACAATGGATCCTAAAACTCGGGTGATGTATCAAGTTACCATAGAAGACGCCCAAAAAGCCGATGAAACTTTCAATATTTTGATGGGAAGCGAAGTAGAGCCCCGCAAGCGCTTTATTCAAACTCATGCCAAGAGTGTGGCTAATCTTGATGTTTAGTTTTAGTTTGTTGATTGGTGTTTTCCTTTCAGCTTATTAAATTGTTAATAATATTTTTCAAGCAAATTTAATTAAAATTAAGCAATTCTAAAAAATTAAAATTAAAATTAAAAAAATGAAAACAAAAATTGCAATCAATGGGTTTGGCAGAATAGGGCGGCCTAGCTTTAAAATTGCCCTTGAAAATCCCGAAATTGAAGTTGTTGCCATCAATGACTTGGGGGATTTGGAAAATTTGGCCTATCTTTTGAAATATGATTCTGTTTTTGGCAATTATTCCAATCCAGTGGAAATCAAGGATGGCAATTTATTAGTAGGCGGGCAAGAAGTAAAAGTTTTTTCCGAAAAAGATCCAGAAAACCTTCCTTGGGGGGAGCTGGGTGTGGATGTTGTTCTGGAGTGCACAGGAGTTTTTACTGATCTTGAAGGAGCAGAAAAACACCTCAAAGCTGGAGCGAGGAAAGTTTTAATTTCCGCCCCCACCAAGGACGACAAAATCAAAACCATCGTTCTTGGCTGTAATGAAAAAGAAATAACTCCCCAAGACAATGCTTTGTCAATGGCTTCTTGCACCACTAATTGTATTGCTCCTATGATCAAGGTTTTGGAAGAAAATTTTGGGGTGGAAAAATCTCTTATGAGCACAATTCACAGCTACACTTCAACCCAGAATTTAGTAGATGGTCCGGCCAAAAAAGATTTTCGGCGCGGCAGATCAGCAGCGGAAAACATAGCGCCTTCTACCACGGGGGCTGCTATTGCCGCCACAAAGACGCTCCCTTCTTTGGAAGGAAAATTTGACGGGATGGCCTTCCGGGTTCCCACTCCGGCGGGATCAATAAGCGATATTGTGGTTTTGCTCAAAAAAACACCACAGTTGAAGAAATTAATGCGGCTTTCCAGGAAGCAGAAAAAATGAATTAAAGGGGATTCTAAGGACCACCAGGGAACAGTTAGTTTCCTCTGATATTGTGGGCGATCCTAGCTCTTGTGTTGTTCAGCTTGACTTGACCAAGGTAATTGATGGAAACTTGGCAAAAGTGGTTGGTTGGTATGATAATGAATGGGGCTATTCCAATCGATTGGTTGAATTGGCGGAAATGGTTGGGAAGATGGCCTAATTTTTTTGAAAAATTATTTTTTAAATTAGCCCAGAAAAGAAAATTAGAAAATAAATTTAAATATGGAAAAGTTCAATCTCAAAGGGAAAAAGGTGACTGTTATGGGAATTGGCTTGCATGGAGGAGCGATTGATACCATTGAGTGGCTCTCAAAAAAAGGCGCCCTTGTTTTAGCAACTGACAAAAAAAATCGGCAAGATTTGGCTGTTTCCTTGGAAAAGCTTAGGAGGCTTAAAAATGTAAAATTGGTAATTGGGCAACATCGTTTTGAGGATTTTCAACAGGCAGATTTGATAATTAAAAATCCAGCCATAAGGTGGGATAATGTTTATATCCAAACTGCCCTAAAAAGAAAAATTCCCGTAGAAACAGATTCTTCTTTATTTTTTAGGTTTTGTCCCACCAGGAAAATTATTGGAGTTACAGGAACAAAAGGGAAAACTACCACCTCCCTAATGATTTCCAAAACCCTTCGCCTAAGCGGCCAAGAAGTAGTTGAGGTTGGCATTGGCCAAACTCCCGTTTTGGGCAAACTAGAGAAAATCAAAAAAAATTCCTGGGTGGTTTTTGAACTTTCCTCTTGGCGGCTTTCTGCTTTGGAAAAAATAACGACTAGTCCCCACATTGCTGTTTTTACCAACTTTATGCAGGATCATCTTAATTATTATTCCAGTTTGAAACATTACTTTGATGACAAGAAAAATATTTTTCTTTTCCAAAAAAAAGGCGATTTTTTGGTCCTAAACCAGGCAATTGAAAGTTGGCTTGAGGGGCCCGAGAAAATAAAGTCAACTCTTATTTATTTTTCATCTGAGACTAATCCCCAAAAAGAAAATAAGGTTTTTCTTGATCAAGGAGAGATTCGTTTTTGTTTCCAGGGGAGAGAAGGAACTATTTGCCGCCTTTCAGAGCTAAATCTTTTGGGAAAGCATAACTATGGCAATTTTCTAGCTGCGGCGGCTGCTTTGTTGGCGGCTGGGCTGAAAAAAGAAGAAATCAAAAAGGGGCTAATTAACTTTTCGGGCGTTCCTCATCGGTTGGAACTGGTTGCCAAAACAGCCAAAGAAGTTGCCTTTTTTAATGATACGGCCGCCACTATTCCTGAAGCGGCAATTGCCGCTATTAACTCTTTGGAGCAACCTATTTTGCTGATTGGAGGAGGGTCAGACAAAGGGCTGGATCTGGAAAATCTGGCTCAAGAAATTTCCCAAAATCCCAAAGTGAAGAGAGTTTTTCTGCTCAAAGGCGATGCCACCAGCAAGCTTTTGAAACTAATTGAAAAGCATGGAGGAGAAAAGAAAGTGGAAGGGGTTTTTGAGGATTTTAAAAAAGCAGTTTGGTCCGCCCATAAGCTTTCTGAAAAAGGAGAAGCAATTTTGCTTTCTCCCGGCTGTGCTAGTTTTGGAATGTTCCAAAATGAATTTGAAAGAGGAAATATTTTCAAGCAAATAGTTGGTGAGATAGCGGAGAAAAATTTTTAGATAACCATTTTGTTAGCAATAATGGCCAAGAGAGTGAGGTTAAAAATATTTGGTAAAGTCCAAGGGGTGTTTTTCCGCCAGCAGGCCAAAGACCAAGCTCAACAGCTGGGTCTGGTTGGTTGGGTAAAAAACGAAAAAGACGGGACTGTTTTGGTGGAAGTTGAGGGCGAAGAAGAAAAAGTGCGAGAGTTTGTTTCTTGGTGCCAGAGAGGCCCCAAAAGCGCCAAAGTGGACCAAATTGAAAAGGTTGACTTGGACCCCAAGAACCAAGAAAAAGAATTTATCATCACTTACTAAGCCACCTTTTCTATTGGGCTTGCTTTTTTGGGATTTTTTATAAAAAAAGCCAAGAATCTAGCTTTGTTTTTATGGAAATAATCAGCTTCACCTAAAAGAAGCGGCGCACCTTTTGGTAATTTTTTGGTGGTTAAGATTTCTGTACAATTTGTATAATAGGAAAACTTCAACCGATAAAATTATGAAAATACCAAACAAAAAGCTTGGAAAAATGTTTCTGGTTCTTTTTGTGGCTGGTTTTGGTCTTTCCTATTTTTTAATAAAAAATAAAAATTTTTTTGTATAAATCTTCTGCTCCTGATTTGAAGGTTGGATTTGTTGCTGATTGGGAATATCATTGGTCTCAGGTTGAAGACGAAAAAGCAACTTCCAGTGCAGGGGAACATCTTCTAAAGATTGTGAAGCACTTTAATTCCTCTTTTCAACCAGACTTGGTTGTTGGTGGGGGCGATTATATTTTTGGAGCCAGCCTAGAAAAAGAAGTTGCCCAGAAGCAGCTTAAAGAGGTAATTTCTATTTTTAATAAAATCAAGGCCGAAAAACTTTTTTGCTTGGGCTCCAGAGACACCAATAAAATATCAAAAAATGAATTATTAAAATTGCTTAATTCAAAAAGCTCTTATTTGGCAAAAGAAATTAAAGGATATAAGGTGATCATACTGGATACAACCGAAGTGGAAGGTAAAGAAGGCCTTGGGAAGGGGGTAATTGGACCAAAACAAAAAGAATGGCTCAAGAAAGAATTGGAAACAGAACTGCCAGTTTTGATTTTTTCTCATCACAGCATCATTGAAACTCCTGCCGGAGAAATCTGGAGAGAGAACTTGATTAATGGGGAAGATGTTTTCAGTATAATAAAAGAAAAAAAAGAGAAAGTCTTGGTTGTTTTTAGTGGAAATGTTGAGGAAGATTTTGCGGCGAAAGAAGAAGGAATTCCCTTTGTGTCAATTGCGGGACTAACAAGAGAGGGTTCATTGGGGAGATTTGCTGAGATTATTGTTTCAAGGCTAAAAGAAGGAGAATTTGTTGTTAAAATTAATAATTATGGCCAAAATGGAACCTCTTTTGAAATTAGGAGAAATCTCCATTCGGACTCTGCCACTAAAATTTTAACAACAAGAAAAAAAGGAGAAGAAAAAGTTTCTGAGACTAATTACTGGAAAGATATTGGAGACAATAACAATAAAAATGGGATAATAAGCGCCAATGAGGCCGGAGAGGTCAATATTGGTGTTACCGCTCTGGGAAATATTGTGACAGCCTTTGAAGATGAATCAGTTGGAGATAGAATTAGAGTTAAGATATACAAAGATGGAAAGTGGGAAAATTTAAGTGACAAGGATCATCCTGATGGATTGATTAGTTTGGGGGATGCAGGAAATCCAACTATTGCAACCAAAGGAGAGGATGTTTTTGTGACTTTTACAGAATATGACTTCGGCTACAAGGCAAGGCTCCTGATGTGGTCTGATGGAAAGTGGCAAGAAATTTCTCCGGGCGGATTTGTTTCCGAGACAAGGGGGCATGAACCAGTCTTGTCTTTTGATAAAGAAAAAAAATATCTTTATTTGGCTTATGCCGAAGGAATAGCGGGAGATGACATAAACAATTCCAATCCAGAAGAAAAGAAAACCAAAATAAAGGTGAAAAAATGGAATGGCTCAAATTGGGAGTCAGTTGCTTCACCAGGCAATCAGTTTGCCAGTGAAGGAATTGCTTTTGAAGTGGACCTGGAACCATCCCAGATTGATGATTCAATGTATATTGCCTTTGAGGAATTAGTTGGTGAAAAGCATCAAATAAAAATAAAAAATGGGAAGAGGGAGCTTGGGTTGATCTGGGGAAGGGAGATTTTTTGAAAAAACCATTAAAAATTTAAACGGTTTTAGTCCATCTATTGCAGTAGGCAGAAAAGATCACTTATTTTAACTTTTATTGAAAACTACGAAGGCCCTAACTGGGCAATAACTTATGACGGAAAAGAATGGCTTCCAATGGGGAGTGGCAAAATTTCCAACAATAAAACAAAAGAACCCCTTATTTTAGCAACTGAAGATGGAAAGATATTTAGCAGTTATTCTGAATACAGAAAAAAATATTGTGACAAAAAAAACAACCCAAAAGCCAGATGGAAAGGAGAAAATAAAGTTTTCAAAAACCAACGCCTGGAAAGTGCGAGTGAAGAAGTGGGACCAAAAGGCTTGGAAAGATTGTGAGGATGCCTTTAATGTTAATGGTTATATTTCTAAAGGCAGGGGAAAAGGGGATCCGGCCATGGTTTCTTATGGAGACTTTATCTATGTAATTTTTAGCGACGAAGAGAACGGCTATGCCGCTAGAGTTAGGGGGTATAAATATAAATAAAATACTAAGTAGTTGCTAGATGAAAAAATTTCTATTACTTAAAATAGGCTTTTTGCCCTTTTTATTTTAATAGTAACAGTGGGCTTATTTTTTTTAAAAGGGAAGCAATCAAGGGAAAGAGTTTTTCCCGTGTCCGACCAGACAGTAAAAAAAGAGGTTGGAACAGAAACGACAAAACAAAAGACCGTCAAAAAATCAAGCGCAATTACAAATTGAAAATCGGTTTTTGACTGATCTGCATTGTTATTCAAAACATAATAAGGACACAGGAAGGTGGGAGTTGAATTGGCGCTGTGTTGAGCCCTTGAGAACCTTTATAGAAAGAATGAACAAAGAATTTGAGCCCGATTTTGTCATAGATGGAGGTGATATTGTTGATGGAAGAGACAAAAGGGGCTTAGAAATTTTTAAGGAAGTCCAGGGTTTTTATCAAAGACTGATTGTGCCTTATTATTATGTCCTGGGGAATCATGAGGTAAGGGAGTTTACCAAGAAAGAATGGCTTGATTTGGTTGGGTATGAGAAAACTTATTACTATTTTGATGTGAAAGGTTATAGAATTATTGTTTTAGATGGAAACTATGGATTAGATGAGAAGGGAAAAGTAATTGATACTTCGCCCAAATTTGAGTTCTATCCTGGCTTGCTTAATAGAGCCCAGCTAAATTGGCTTAAAAGTGTTTTTGCCGAATCAAGGGGAATTCCCAAGCTCGTTTTTATTCATCAACCACCCATTGAAAGCACAACAATTAAAGGCCCTTATCAGCTTTTTATAGAAGGTGAAAAACTAAGAAAGCTTTTTTCTGATAATGGTGTGTTGGCGGTTTTTTCGGGCCATATTGAAGAGTTATGTTTTTTAAAGTATGATGGAGTTCAGTATTATGTTTTAGAGGGAGTGCATAAACCAAATTTAACTCTTCCAAAGGAAAAGCCTCATTATAAAGATATGGGCGTTTTTTATGAAATAACAATTGACGAAGAGGATAAACTGGAAGTGAAAATGTTCTATAAAAAAAGGAAGAAGAGCAATATCAGGAAATGATTGTTAAAAGTGAAAACTCAGTTTGCAACAATGAGACTGTTTTGACCCCTGATGATTATGAAAGGCTCTTGCCAGAAAGACCAATCAAAGTAAATATAGAGTAAGCTTTCTTTGAGTTTTTATAAAAAAAGCCAAGTTAGCTTTGGCAAAAAAGGCTTTGAGTTGTTGGCGTATAACCCCGCTTATAGTCCCCAAAGCCCTTTTTGTTAGCTGTTTATAATAAAATTTACAAGAACTAACTATGAAAAAATTTTTCGTTTTCTTGTTTTTATTTATTTTAATTTTAATTGTTGGTTCTTTTTATTTTCTTTGGTTTTTGGAAAAAAAAGCCCCTTTTGAAAGAGCTAATAGCTTATCAAATTCAAAGGTTGAAATGGAAGTTGCAGAAGGAGAGGGTTCAACAGAAGTGGGGAAAAAACTAGAAGAGGCTGGACTGAATTAAAAACAAATATTTTTTCTACTATTATGTTTGGCGAACAAAAATGGACAAAAAAATCCAAGCGGGAAAATATGAGCTTTCTCCCAAAATGACCTTGGCAGAAATAGTGGAGATTTTGACTGAAGGAAAAATAAAGCAGGAAATTATAAAGCTAACTATTCCCGAGGGCTTTACTAATAAAAAAATCATAGAAGCTCTAAAAGAAAAAAAGCCAACCATTGTGGAAGAATTTGAAAAAATTGCTTCTTGCCGTTGCATAAACAAAGCCGCTTGTGATTGTGATGTCTTTAGCGAAAAGTATTCCTTTATCAAAGAAATTCCGGCTGGAGTTGATTTGGAAGGCTATCTTTTTCCAGATACCTACTTTATTTATGAAGAGGACAGCGGCAAAACTCTAATGGAAAAATTTTTGATAAATTTTGAAAAGAAAATCAGCGGTGATATTCTAGAGGAAATAAAAGAACAAAACAAAACCTTGCATGAAGTGATCACAATGGCTTCTATTGTGGAAAAAGAGGTCAATCAATATGAAGACAGGGAGTTGGTGGCGGGAATTTTTGGAAGAGAATCAAAGAGGGCTTGCCGCTTCAAAGCTGTGCTACTTTGGCCTATGTAACTGGAGAAAACAAAGAAAAATATTATCAAGAAGACATCAACTTTCCTTCGCCTTACAATACCTACTTAAATCCTGGCTTGCCTCCGGGGCCAATTTCCAATCCAGGCCTGGAATCAATAAAAGCAACTGTCTGGCCCAAAGAAAGCGACTATTATTTTTTTCTTTCCGATCCTCAAACTGGAAAGACCATCTTTTCCAAGGACAGCCAAGAGCATAGCCAAAATAAAGCCAAAGTGGGGCTTTGAGAAAAATCCTGTAGGGAGGCCTGCCAAAAATTAAGTAATTAGCTAAAGGCAAACTTGTAAAAATGCTTCTGCACCGCATTAAAAAATACTCTGATTTTGATTGGGTTTTTTTGGCAGCTCTTTTTTTTCTTTTGCTATTTGGGCTTTTGGCGATTTTTTCAACCTCAATTGAAAGCGAAAAAAATTGGCCTTCCAACTTCCACAAGCAATTAATTTTTGTTTTGATTGGCTTGCTAGCCTTTTGGTGGGCAGCCGCAGTTGATTATCGCAGCTGGAAAAATTACAGCGGGGCGCTTTATTTTTCAGGAATTGTTCTTTTGGTTTTAGTTTTAACTTTTGGAAAAACAATCCGTGGGACGGCCGGTTGGTTCAGTTTTGGTTTCTTTAACATCCAACCAGTAGAACTGATGAAAGTTTTCTTAATAATTTCTCTTTCTAAGTATTTTTCCAGAAACTATACTGGCCAAGTTGAGTTGGGAAAATTTGTTCGGTCTCTTGTTTATATTGCTATTCCGGTCTTTTTAGCAATTCTTCAACCAGATTTTGGTTCTGCTATGGTGATGGTAGTGATTTGGTTGGGTTTGCTTTTATTTTCTGGCATGAAATTAAAATATTTTTTTGCTATTTTTTTGGCCATTGGCCTAGCTTTTTTGTTTAGTTGGAACACTTTTTTAAAGGACTATCAAAAAGAAAGAGTTTTAACCTTCATCAACCCCCAACACGATCCCCTGGGAAGTGGCTATAATGTTATTCAATCTTTAGTGGCAGTTGGTTCGGGAGGGGTTCTGGGAAAAGGATTGGGCCAGGGCTCTCAGGGCCAGTTGAACTTTCTTCCTGAAAAACACACCGACTTTATTTTTGCCTCAATTGCCGAAGAAACTGGCTTGGTGGGCGCCTCAATTATTTTGAGCCTCTTTGGTGTTTTGTTTTTTCGTCTCTATCAGGCGTTTCGTCAAAGCAAAGACATCTTTGGAAAAATGTTAGTAGGGGGAGTGGCAACAATGTTTTTTTTTCATATTTTTGTTAATATTGGGATGAATCTGGGGATTATGCCGGTAGCTGGCCTTTCTTTGCCATTTTTGAGCTATGGAGGAAGCTTTATCATTACTTGTCTTTTTTTGGCTGGGTTGATTCAAAGCATTTGGAAGCGAAGAAAAAAAATGAGATTGGACTTGGAACTCTAGCCCTTTTTCAACTTTTGTTAAAAAGATAAATAATCACTTGAAAAATTACAATGACAACCAGAAGAAAAAGTAAAAAAATTTTTATTGGAGGACTGGCTATGGGCGGCAACGCGCCTATTTTGGTCCAGTCAATGACCAACACCAACACGGCTGATGTTAGGAAGACAGTTAGCCAAATTAAAAGGCTGGAAAAAGCTGGTTGCGAGCTTGTCAGGGTGGCGGTTCCCAATTGGAAAGCGGCCCAAGCCTTGGGTGAAATTAAAAAAAGAATCAAAATTCCCTTAGTGGCAGACATTCATTTTTCCGCTGAATTGGCCCTGGAATCAATTCGGCAGGGAATTGACAAACTAAGGATAAACCCCGGCAATATTGGCAGTAAAGAAAAATTGGTGAAATTGGTAAAAGAATGCAAAAAGAGAAAAATTCCGATAAGAATTGGAGTGAATGCTGGGTCGCTGGAAAAGGATATTTTGAAAAAACATAAAAACAAAGCAACCAGCCGAGGGATGGTGGAATCTGCCTTAAGGCACATAAAAATATTGGAAAAATTGGATTTTTTTGAAATAGCGGTTTCTTTGAAAGCCTCTGACATTGAAAGAACAGTGGAAGCTTATCGGCTTTTGGCGCAAAAAGTGCCCTATCCTCTTCATTTAGGCGTTACTGAGGCTGGAACAAAATTTCGCGGAACAATAATGTCAGCCATTGGTATTGGAATTTTGCTTTATGAGGGCATTGGAGACACTATTAGAGTTTCTTTGACTGATAAACCTGAAGAAGAAATTCCGGTTGCCTACGAAATTTTGAGTTGTTTAAAATTAAGAAAAAGAAATCCAACAGTAACTAGTTGTCCCACTTGTGGAAGAACTGAAATTGATTTAGTAAAACTGGCAAAGGCGGTGGAAAAAATCGCCCAAAAGACAGAAGGCGACCTTCATATTGCTGTGATGGGCTGTGTTGTTAACGGACCGGGAGAGGCGAGAGAAGCTGATTTGGCAGTTATTGGAGGAAAGGGAGTGGGCCTTCTTTGCCGTAAAGGAAAAATCATTAAAAAAGTTCCAGAAAAAAAGCTTCTTTTGGAATTTGAGAAAATGCTTAAAAATGAATTAAATAAGAATTAATTTTTTGAAATGATGAAAGTGATCATTGCTCAAAATGCTGGTTTTTGTGGGGGGTGAAAAGGGCTTATGAAATGGTGAAAAAGAATTCTTTAATCAAAAAAGAAGAGAGAACAAAAAATGTCCCCGTTTTTATTTTAGGCTCCTTGGTTCATAATGATGGAGTTGCCAAGGAAGTGGAAAGTTGGGGAATTAAAAAAATAAAAAACCTCAGATCGGTTAAAGAAAATTCCATTGTTATTATTACTGCCCATGGAGCTCCCAAAGAGGTTTATGAAAAAATTGCCCAAAAAGGAGCCAAGGTATTTGATGCCACTTGTCCTAAGGTTGCCCTTATTCACCAACTAGTAAAAGAAAAAAAGCAAGCTGGCTTTCAGGTGGTTATTTTTGGTGACAAAAATCACAAAGAAGTAAAAGGAATTGCCAGCTGGGGAGGAAGCGATTTAAAAATAGTGAATAGCCTTAAAGAGGCTCAAGCGCTTTGGAAAAATCATTTTTTCCAAAAGAAGAAAGGTCGTCAAAAAGCAAAGAAAAGTCTTGCTGGTTTCCCAAACCACCCAGCCGATTTTAGAGTTTGAAAAAGTGAAGAACTTTTTCAGAAAATCTTTTTCCGGGAAGCAATTTCTGGGCCTAGAAATAGCTGATACAATTTGTCGAGCTACCTCTGATCGCCAAAAAGAAGTTCAGAAAATTTCCCGAAAATGCCAAGCAGTGGTGGTGGTGGGCGGCAAGCAAAGCGCCAATACTAAAAATCTTTTTGAACTTGCCAAAAAGAACAATAAGAAAACCTTTTGGGTTGATTTTCCAGAAAAAGTTAAAAACATCAAAGAACTAAAAAAATGTTCTTTGGTGGGCATTCTTTCAGGGGCCTCCACGCCAGCCAAAGACATCAAAAAAACAGCCTTGTTGGTAAAGGAAATAGCAGGCAAAGCTTGACTTAGAATTGCGGGACTGGTAGAATTGAGGCTGTTAAAATCAAGCAGCTATGGTTTTTAATTGTCCTGCCTGTTTAAAAAAATTAGATAAAGAAAGGGGAAGAATGGTCAAGGCTGATTCCCAGGCTTCTTTGATGCACTTTTTTTGCCCCCGTTGCCGCATTTTTTCACTGCTTTTTGTTTTTAACAGCTCTCAATTGGGAAACAATGGAGGCCTATTGGGAATTTCCATGTTGACTGATTTGGACCTAGACGAAACCAAAAATTTTTTGGGAAAAAAACCCTTGAGCACCAATGAGGCGATTGAAATTTACCAATCCTTCTTGGCCTCAGCCCCCAAGACTAAATCACCTTTTAGCGATCATTCCACTGATAAATAATTAATCAAGTATATTAAGCAATAATAATCAAGCCAGAAAATGATGAACCAAGTTAAAACTGAAAAAAAACTTTTTTTGAGAGCAATTCCCAGAGAGAAAAAGGGGAAGCCAGAAAATGAGCGGATGATTCCGGCTATTTTGTACGGTCCAACAATTAGCAATAAAATGCTCTGGGTGGATGGAGTTGATTTCTCCAAAGTCTATGAAGAAGCAGGAGAAAGCACTATTTTTGATATTGTTTTAGAAAATGACAAAGGGAAAGAAGAAAAACACGGGGTGTTGGTTTTTGATGTTCAATATGACCCAATTAAAGATACGCCTCGCCATGTTGATTTTTACAAGGTTAATATGAAAGAGGAAATCACCACTGAAGTGGAGCTAGAATTTGTTGGAGAAGCGCCAGCAGTAAAAGAACTGGGAGGCGTTCTGGTTAGAAATGTTGATGAGGTGGAGGTCACTTGTCTCCCAGCTGATTTACCTTCATCCATTGAGGTGGATATTTCTTCTTTGAAGACTTTTGATGACTATATTTATGTTAAAGATTTGATTGTGCCCAAGGGGGTCAAAATTGAAGCAGAGCCTGAGATGGTGGTGGCAGTTGTTTCTCCGCCTCGCAGTGAAGAAGAGCTGGAAAAACTGGATGAAAAAGTTGAAGTGGATATAGACAGCGTTGAAGGAATGAAGAAGGAGGAACCAGCGAAGCCTGAAGGAGAAGCAAAAGCAGAAGAAAAAACTGGAAAGTAATTTTTTTGAAAAAAATAACTAATTGATGTGCTAGCGCTAACCAAAACAAAAATAAATCAAAAGAGACTAGCAAAAAGAGCCACCTGGTTGTTATTGTTGTGGCTCTTTTTTATTTTTTTGTTTTTTGGCTTTAGTAAAGGAAAAAAAGAACTAGCTTGGGGAGCAAGTGATTCCAATAAAGATAAAATTGAGGATCTTAAGGATGAAATAGACGAAATGGAAGAGGCTGAAATGAGAATTTCTAATCAAATTGAAAGTATTAATCAAAATATTGCCGTTATTGAATCTCAGTTAAAGAAAACTCAAGAAGTAGTTAATCAATTAAACCAAGAACTTGAACGGTTAGATCAAGAAATCAGTGAAGCTGAAAAGAAAATTTCTAAACAAAAAGAGGTCTTGGCAGACGCCATTGTCAAAATGAATGCGGCAACCAATGAAATACAGCTGATTTTTTGGAAAGAGAGGGAGGAGCTGAAAAATTCTTTCGGATGATTGATGCCTATGATGAATTTGAAAAAAGCATTTTAGAAATTGTGGAAAGAATAAAAGAAGCCAAAAAAGAGGTGGAAAAAAAGAAAGAAGAAGTTTCTGAGAAATTAGATGAAACATCTCGTGTTCTTGAAATGCAGAAAGACCAACAGGCAGCACTAGCCTATGAACAAAAAAGAAAACAACAAATTTTGGGTGAAACCCGTCAAGAAATAAGCAGCTTAAGGGCTCAACTAAATGCTTTGCAAAGCCTGGGAAGCCCAATTAGTTTGGAAGAGGCTATAAAGGCAGCCAAGTATGCCTCAAAGAAAACAGGAGTGCGAACAGCTTTCCTTTTGGGAGTATTGAGAGTGGAATCAAATTTGGGCCAGAATGTGGGAGGAGGGAGATACAAAACCGACATGAACCCCAATCAACATTCCACTTTTAAAAAAATTTGCAAAGAACTGGGACTGAGTCCCTCTAAAATGCCAGTCTCAAAAAGAGTTTGCTATAACACTAAAGCTAAAGACGGTTGTGGTGGCTGGGGCGGAGCAATGGGACCGGCTCAATTTATGCCGTCTACCTGGATGGGCTACAAAGACAGAGTGGCAAAATTAACTGGCAATGATCCTCCCAATCCCTGGGACTTGGAGGATGCTCTTGTGGCGATGGGACTAAAACTAGGAGATGTTTCAGGAGTTAAAGCAGGCAAAAGATCAGCTGAAAAAAAGCCGCCTCGATGTATTTGGCGGGAGGCAACTGGCAATATTATACTTGGTATGGAGATAGAGTTCTTTATTATGCTGATGGCTTTGAAGAGTATATGAAGAATGAAGACTAGACCTGGTTGTTTGAGAGGGTAAATAGAAATTACTGGCCAAAAAGAAGTAATTGGAATTTTTAATTTAAGGCTGGCTCATCTGGGGCCAGTTTTTTGTTTTTCTTAATTCTTGCGAAATCCTTTTTCATAAATTTCCAAAAGGGAAATCAAAAAAGCGACAATAATTGGCCCAATAAGAAATCCCATCATTCCAAAAACTGCTAATCCTCCCAAAGTTGAAAGAAAAACTAGCAAGGGATGGAGAGTGCTATTTTGGCCGACTAATTTTGGCCGAAGAATATTGTCAATACTGCTAACAACTAAAGCTCCAAAAAGTAAAACAAAAAAACCTTGCCAAAACTTTCCCCAGATAAGTAGAATTATTCCAGCTGGCGCCCACACTAAAAATGCCCCCAAAAGAGGAATCAAAGAGAGGATGGCGGCAACCACGCCCCACAAGGTAGCGGCAGAAACTCCAGCAATAACAAAGGAAAGGCTTACCAAGGATCCTTGAATAAGAGCCACAATGAGAGATCCTTTTAGAGTAGCTCGAGATATTTCCATAAACTTTTCAAGAATTTTTTTCTCTTGCCTTTCTTCTAGGGGACTTAATTTCATTATTTTTTTAATAGCTCGATCTCCATCTTTGAAAAGGTAATAAAGGGAAAAAGTCATCACAAAAGCCATAAACATAAAATGAGCTGTTCCCTGGTAGGTCTTTTTTGCAATCTCAAAAAAGAAATTACCAATGCTTTTAAGGGATTGAGTTAGATTTTCAACTCCTAATACTTTTTGAATATCTTCATTTTGATATTCAATTTGGGTAAAAGGAATTTGAAGACTAAAATTTTCCAATCGTTCAATAATTCCATCTTGATTAACTTGACTAATTATTTGATTGGTTTCTTTGACAACTAAGCTGGAAATAATTGCTAGGGGAGCAAAAAAGAGCAATAATACCAAGAGGCAAGTTACCAAAGAACTCAAAGAAGGATTTTTTAAAAGTTTTTTTGTTTTTTGGTACCACTTCTTAAAAAGCTGGGAAAAAATAAAGGCCAGCAAAATAGCTGAAGCAAAGGGGCGAAAAATCAAAAAAGTTCCGTAACCCGCCACTAGAAGCAAAAAGAGAAAAAAGTAAGCTTCAATTTTTTTGGTATCCATTAAAGTGGAAGTTTAAAGATTATAAAATATAATTTGGACTTTGGGTGGTTAGAGAGTTGATAAGGGTTTTTTTAATTATAGTTGGTTTGAGTTGTTTAGTAAAATTAATTAGTAGCGGGAGTTAATAAGGCTAGCTAGCTTTAGTGTTGTTTTTAAAATCAAGCAGCGCCGTCAAAACTTCTTTTTTTTGGGAATATAAAAAATGATAAAAAAATTTTAGCCAAAATACAGCCCAAAAATAAGGCTGAAAAACTAAAGGGGTGTGTTTTTTGAAAAAATAAAGACCGCTTTTTACTAAGTGGTAGGTTTTTTTATCAAAATTTGCTGACCTTTTTTTATTGAAAGAATTAAAAGAATGGGATTCTTGGTGGTAGCAAATGGCATTCTTGATTACCTTGATTTGCCAACCAGCTTTTTGAGCCCTGAGGAAAAAATCAGCATCTTCATAATAGAGAAAGAAATATTCGTCGAAAAGACCTATTTCTTCAAAACCCTTCTTTTGATTAGCACTGCACAGCCACTTAGATAAAAATTTTTTCTTTTCCAAGGAGTGGGAAGATCTAGAGATTTTTTTTAAAAGGTATTTGCTCATGAAAAGCTTTGAACCTGAGCCAGCTTATTCTTCCCTTGGCAAACCAAATCTTGCCATTTTCTTCTAGTATTAGGGGTGAAACAGCGCCAACTTGAGAATCTTTTTTTAAATTTTTATAAAGCCTTTCCAGGCAATTCTTTTTTAAAAAAGCGTCTGGATTGAAAAGAAAAACCGCTTCAATTTTTTTATTTTTCAAAAGATGGCTAATTGCCAAATTTGCTCCTTTGGCAAAACCAAGGTTTTGATCATTTTTCAAGAGGTTTATTTGGCTTTGAGAAATTTTTTCTTGAGCAATGAAAAGCCTTATTTTTTCCAGGGTTTTGTCTTGGGAGGCGTTGTCAACGATGGCCACTTCTAGACCCTGAAATTCTTTTTTATCCAAAGAACAATTTTCAAAGATGGTCTTGAGACATTTTTCAATGGTTGCTTGATTATTGAAAGTAACAATGGCTATGCCAATCATTTAGGACCAGTTTTTAGTTTTTTAGATTATCATCTAATTGGGAAGATGGGATGGTTTTGGGCTGAATTCTATTTGGCAAAAGGGAAAGAATTTCATTTTTTGAGACAACTCCAAACCAAGCTAAACTTATAAAGTAAACAAGAGGACCGACCAAAAAAAGAAAAAGAAAATTAGCTCGTTGAAAGATTAAAAAGAACAAAGTCATAACAAGTAGACTCAAGAGAAGCTGGGGAGCTTTTTCCCAACGGGGAAGGTAATTCACTTTTTTAAATACCAGCCAGCCCCCCAAGAGGACCACCAAAAACTCTGTTGCCACAGAAGTGATGGCAGTGGCATAGTATGAGAAGCGGGGAATGAAAAGCAAGTTTAATGAGAGATTGAAAATTGCGCAAACCAAGAGCGCTTTCATCATTTCTTTTTGGAGCTTGGCGGCAATTAGAATATTGTTGAATAGTTGGCCAAAGAAGATAAGCGCTAAAGCAAAAATTACTATCCGAAGTAAATTGGCAGAAGAAGTAAATTGATTTCCAGCAATAAGTCGAATTATTTCATCAGCTAAAAATAAAGTTCCCACTATCAAAGGAAGAGCAAGGATAATGAAAAATTTGAAGTTTTTGTCAGCTATTTTTCTAAAATTTGCTGGATTTTTTGCAATGTTATAGGCCATTAAGGGCATTGTTAGTCCCGCTACAACGCCGGGAAAGAAAGATAAGGTTTCTATTACTTTATAGGCAGTTCCATAAATCCCAACATCCTCTGCTGACTTCATAAGAGAAAGCAAGATAGTGTCAGCTCGAAAATAAATGAAGGTTATTAGAATTGAAATTCCCAAAGGAACTGACTTTTTAAGGTATTTTTGGAAAATTCTAAATCAAATTTTGGCCAAAATTTGAGGTTTTTCCTGGCCAAAAAAAGAGCCAAAAGGCAATTGACGGTCATATTTAAAATCAAAGAGGCGACAATCCAGAAAAAACCAAGGTTGAGTTTAACGGCTAAAATTATAAAGCTCACCTGAATGATTTTTCCCAAAAGCTCTGCAATAACTATATAGTGCATGATGATGCGCTTTTGAAAAATTCCAAAAAGAACTTGATAGAAGGAGTAAACAGTGTAAGCTATAAGAGCTAAAAGGATTCCGTACTTTAAGTATTATTTCATAGGGAAGAAGGGGAATTAGAATCAATCCAGTCAAAAAAATCAATCCAGAAAGAATAATTCTGGTTCCCATTGCAAAGCTGACAATCTTTTTCTCATCAGCATCAGGAAGAGAAATTTCTCGAGCGGTAGTTTGGTTAAGACCCCAATCTCCAATGGCATTGAAAAAAGCAAAAAAAGCCAAAACAGTTACATACCAGCCAAATTGGTCAGGGCCTAAATAACGGGTGGAAAAACCCAGCCCAACAAGAGCGAAAAGGGTTCCAAGGATTTTTGAAATAGAGGAAACAACAACATTAAGAGCAATTCTTTGAGAAATGTTCTGTGGAGCAGATGGAGACCATTTTTTAAATAAAATAAGTTCGGTAATTTTAATTTTAGCTCCAATTCTTCTTCAAGGGAAATTGGCTTAATTACTACTTTTCGATCTTCGCCCTCACCAATACTTTCTGTTTTAACTCCATCAATTTCAGAAATAGTGGCATGAATAATTCTTCTCTCGTAGGCGCTCATTGGCTCCATTATGAAAGGCTTTTTCTCTCCCAAAACTCTTTGGGCGGCGCTTTCTGCCAAACGAACAAGATTTTGGTGCTGTTTTTCTCGGTATTCATTGACATCTAGAGAAAAGGAAAGCCTTTCAGAAGACTGCTTTTTGAAGATGATTCTTAGCAGGTGCTGAATGGCAACTAAATTCGCTCCACCTTTTCCGATTAGATACTTTGAATCCTCAGAATCAGCCGAAATTAAAATTTGGCTTTCTTCTCGTTCCGATGTTAAGGGAACGGCTATTTGGATTTTGAAATTAGAAAATCCCATTTTCTCCAAAAAATCTCGGATAATTTTTTCCAAAATCTTTTTTTGCTGTTGGCTTTCCATGGCGATCTTTTTAATTAATGTTTAACACAAACTATTCCCAGTTTTTAGTTTAGGCGGGTCTTTCTGGATTGGACAAACCACTTTTTTTCTCTTTCATCACGAAATATTGCTGGGCTATCATAAACAGGGTGGTAACAATCCAATAAACAACTAAACCAGAAGGGAATTTTATGCCGATAATTAGAGTTAGGATTGGCGACATATAAACCATTTGCTTTTGCATTAAAGCAGAAAAGTCCTCTTCAGAGCTCTCCTCCTTTGGTTTTTGGGGAACGGCTGCCAGCATCATTTTTGATTGGACAAATTGCAAAATAGCGGCCAGGAAGGCAAGAGGAACATTAACCTTTGAAAGATCCAAAAAACCAAAGGCGATATTGTTTAATTTTCCGGGATTACTGACAAAACTGTAAAAAAGAGAACTTTCTCCATTGAATCCTATTCCCAACATAAAAACCCGATAAAGAGCAATCAAAAAAACTATTTGGATTATCAAAGGCAAACAGCCTGAAGCAGGATTGATATTATTTTTTTTGTAAAGCTCCATCATTTTAAGGCCTTGCTGTTGACGGTCATTTTTGTATTCTTTTTTTATTTTTTCAATTTCAGGCTGAATCTCCTGGAGCTTTTTTTGGGATTCAATGGATTTCTTTGAAACTGGCAGGAGCAAGAACCTAATAAGCAAGGTAAGAACAACAATCACTACCCCCAAATCAGGGATGAGATTGTAAAGGATGACCATCAAATTAAAAAGTGGCTGGAAAATAAAGAGGGAAAAAATATCTTTGAGGAATTCCATTAGGTTAATTTTTAAATGATGATTAGATCTTAAATTAGGAATTTTTTTGGCAATTTCATTTTTGGTTCTTGGCGGTTTTGCCCTATTTTTTCAAGCAAAAATGACAAATCTTTTTTCAAGGCTGGTTTTTCTAATTGGTTAGGGGCATTGTTTTTAACTATGAATATGGCGGCTAAATTGTCTAAAGACCAATTGCGTTCCGCCAGAATTTCCAATAAAACAGCCCAAACTAATCTTCTGGCGCGATTTCTCTGAATGGCCAATTTGGAGTAGTTTTTACCCACAAAAACAGAGGCGCAAAAAGAAGACGAGGACGGCTTCTTTTTTTTCAAAAATCTGGCAATGACAAATTTTCCTTTTATCAACGAGCCTTCTTTAAAGATCACCTCAATTTCTTTCTTGCTTTTGATGCGATGTCTTTTTTTTAGCATATTGGCTAATTATTGCTGATCAGTCCTTTTTTGATAGGCCTTTCAGAAAAAATTTTCCAAAAATAAAAAGCCAAACAAACTTCCAGGGCTTAAACTAAAAACAAACTGCTAGACAGTTAGCTTTTTTCTGCCCTTTCTTCTCCTTCTTTGGAGAACTGTTCGGCCATTTTTGGTTTGAGTTCTTTTCAAAAAGCCATGGCGGCGCGCTCTTCTTCTTTTTTTAGGTTGATAAGTTCTTTTTGGCATTGTTTTTTAATTAAATAAAAAAAGATTGTTATCTGGGTTGCATTTTATCACTTAAATCAGCCAAAGTCAACGATAAAGATTCTTTAACTTGGTTTTTGTCAGAAATTTTAAATTCTTCTGGGTTAATGGGATTTTCCTGGGAGATTTTGAGGCAAGTTTGGAATGATTTTGTTTTTTTCAAAAGGCAGGTCTTTTCAAAACTTTTCATTTTGATGAGATTTTGATAATATTGGGAAAGGAAGATTTCTTTATTTAAGGGGAATTAAAACCAAAATGCTTAAAAGCACAAGAAAAAAAATAAAGATTATTTGGATTGTGGTTTCTGTTTTGGCCATCATTGGAATGGTCGCCTTCACTCTTTTTCCTCTTTTTGCCACTTTATAATTTTTCTAAAAGGAAAGAGGGATGCCAAAAAACAGAACAACCAAAAGCAATGTTTTCAAAAGAGCCTTTTTGGTGCTGATCTTTTGTGTTTTTTTCTTGGTTTTTTCTTTTTCTCTTTGGCGTGTTTACCAGAAAAAGTATCAACAAAATGAAGTCAACCAAGAAATTCAGAAACTTCAAAGGGAAATAGAAAAGCTTGAAGGTGAAAACAAGGACCTAGGAGAGCTCCTAAGCTATCTTGAGACAATGGATTTTAAGGAAAAAGAGATAAAAGACAAGCTTAATCTAATAAAAGAGGGGGAAGAATTGGTCATTATAAAAGAGCGAAAAGATGCCATTGAAGATCGGACTGACCAAGAAAAAAGCCTTCTCACCCAGCGGAAGTAATTATTCATCGCCCCAATTATTATTGGTGGTGGCATTTATTTTTTGGAATCCGAGACGATATTTAATGCTGCCAAAAGAAATTCTGGGAAATTTTTAATCTAGATTGCAATCTTTATTTTTGTTTAACTTAATAAGAAATTAAAAGTTTTTCTAAAAAAGTCTTTTTAATTAATCAAAGTTTTAACAAATAATGCCGTTATCAATGCCAAATTATGATTTTCTTTCAAAACAGGATCCCCAGATAGCAAGCGCAATTAAAAAAGAAACAGAAAGACAGCAAACAGAATTGGAATTAATTGCTTCTGAAAACTATGTTTCTTTGGCTGTTTTGGAAGCAATGGGATCAGTGCTAACCAATAAATACTCCGAAGGCTATCCCGGCCATCGCTACTATGGAGGTAATCAAGTAATTGATGAAGTTGAAAAATTAGCTATTGAGCGAGCCAAGAAATTATTTGGAGCAGAACATGTTAATGTTCAGCCGCTTTCTGGCTCACCAGCCAATGCGGCAGTTTATTTTGCTTTTTTGAAACCCGGCGAAAAAGTGATGGGGCTTCGGCTTGATCATGGGGGGCATCTTTCTCATGGCCATGCAGTGAACTTTTCTGGAATGCTTTATCGCTTTGTTCAATATGAGGTTGATCCCGAAACTGGGAGGATTGATATGGAGAAAGTAAGGAAAATTGCCCTAAAAGAAAGACCCAAAATGATTGTGGCTGGTTTCAGTGCTTATTCAAGAGAAATTGAATGGGAAAAGTTCAAGCAAATTGCTGACGAAGTGGGAGCTTTTACCTTTGCTGATATTGCCCATACTGCGGGCTTGATTGCCGCTAAGAAAATGAAAAATCCAGTTCCTCTTTTTGATGTTGTCACCACCACCACCCACAAAACCTTGCGTGGTCCGCGTGGGGCAGTGATTATGTGCAAAGAAAAATTTTCCAAGCAAATTGATAGGGCGGTTTTTCCTGGCATGCAAGGAGGGCCGCATGATCATATAACCGCCGCTAAGGCAGTTGCTTTCAAGGAAGCGCTGGGAAAAGATTTTCAGGAATATGCCCAAAAAGTCATTGAAAATGCCCAAAAAATGGCAGCAGAATTTTTAAAAAGAAACTACCAGATAGTTTCTGGCGGGACCGACAATCATCTTTTCGTAATTGATCTTACTTCCAAAAAGCTTCTAGGAAAGGAAGCAGAAAAAGTTCTTGAGAAAGTGGGCATCTCCGTTAGCCGTTCCACCATACCCAATGAACCCAATTCCCCTTATAACCCTTCAGGAATAAGAATTGGCACTCCTGCCGCCACCACTCGCGGTATGGGATTAATTGAAATGGAAAAAATTGTTGATTTTATTGACAGCGCTTTCAAAAACAAGGACAATGAAGCTAAGCTAAGAAAAATAAGAAAGGAAGTAGAAAAACTTTGCTTGAGTTTTCCTATTCCTTCAATCAATTGCTCAAAATGATTCTTGTTGATGGGAGAGAAATTGCTCAAGAAATAGAAAACCAGTTGAGAAAGAAAATAGCCAAAAGCAGTCTTGGTCGTCCTCCCGGTTTGGCAATCTTGCTGGTGGGCGAACGGGAAGATTCTTGTCTTTATGTTAAAATTAAAAGAAAGCGAGCTGAAAATGTTGGCATAGAAACCCACCTTTACCGTTTTGGCAAAAATTGCTCTGAGGGGGAAATTTTAGAAGTAATTGAATATCTAAACCAAGATGAAGAGATAGACGCTATTTTGGTTCAACTTCCTTTGCCGACCAAGTTTGATACTGACAAGATAATCTCTTTTGTTAGTCCCCAAAAGGATGCCGATCGTTTTCAGGTTCAAAATATGGAAAGGTTTTTACAAGAAGTTGCTCAAAGGGGAGAGAATTTGCCATTCCAAGAAATTTTAACGCCTCCCGTCTTTGGAGCAATTGGAACGATTTTGCAAGAGACAAAGTATGACCTTTTAAATAAAGAAGTGGCTATTTTAGCTAACTCCAAGGTTTTTGGGAATAACCTTAAAGAATTTTTTAAAAATTTAGGAGCTCAAAGAGTTAGAAGTTTTTTTGATAAAAGTGACTTGAGAAAAAAACTTGGCCAAGCTGATTTAGTGGTTTCTGCCGTGGGTATCCCCAGGCTAATCAAGGGGGCATTGATCAAAAAGGGCGCCTTTCTAATTGATGTGGGAATTTCAAAAAAAGGGAAAAGGGTTTGGGGGGATATTGACCAAGCATCGGTTTCTTCAAAAGCCAGCTTTCTGACTCCAGTGCCTGGGGGCATCGGTCCCTTGACGGTTGCTGAGCTTTTAAAAAATACCTTCCTTTTGGCACTTTTAAATCAAAAAAAGGCTAAGAATAAAAGCTAGAAACAAAAATGAAATTATTTATCTCAAAACACAAAAAAAAGTTAATCTTTGTTGGTCTGTTGTTGGCGCTGTTGGTAAGTTTTTTCTTTTGGAACACTGGTAAAGATAAAAAAGAACAATTTTTGACGGAAACAGTCAAGAGAGGAGTGGTTTCCAGTACAGTTTCGGTAACTGGAGAAACCATTGCCGAAACTGAAATTAGGCTTGATTTTGAAACAGGCGGCCGAATCAAAGAAATAAGCGCTTTTGTGGGGAAAGAAGTGGCAGAGGGGGAAATAATTGCCTCAATTGATGATTCTGTTTTGGGCCAACAGGCAGAAAAGGCAAAATTGGCCCTAGAAAAAGCGATTGCCGAAGCAGGGGCCAATGATGATGCCATAAGAGAAGCAGAACGGGCAGTTAAGAATGCCAAAAGAAGCTTGGAAGAAACCCAAAACCTTGAAAAACAAAAAGTTTCTGCCGCCGAACAAGAGCTGGAAAATGCCAAAGATTATTACGAAAAAGCTCTTGAATATTACAACAAAAAAGTTGAAGAAAGCGGAGCGGATAGCAGTGAAGCTAAATATGCTCAGCTGACCCTGATTTCTGCCAGCAATAGCAAAAAAACAGCTGAGGAAAACTTGAAAACAGCAAAGCGGGCACGAGACCTCAATGAGCAAACTGCCCAAAACAACCTTGATCTAGCGGAAGAAAAACTTAAAACTGCTCAATCCGATTTTTCAAAAAGAAGTCGGGATGCCTTAGTGGAAAATGCTCGAGTTGACTATGAGATTGCTTTAACTAACTTGGGAAAGACGATTCTTAAAGCGCCAGTTAATGGAGTGATCACTCAAATAAACTACAAGAGGGGGGAAGTCTTGGGATCACTAGATATCGCTGAAGGAAGGTCAGGGTCTTTTGGGAAAATGCTATCCAAGGACTTGCTTTTGCAAGCCGATGTTCCAGAATCTGACATTGCCAAGGTAAGGTTGGGCCAAACAGCCAAAGTAACTTTTGATGCCCTTGATTCAGGAGAGTCTTTTGGGGCCAAAATAGTTGAAATTGAACCAGCCGCCACGGTGATTCAAGGGGTTGTGTATTACAGAACGAAGCTCAAACTGGACTCGGTTGACTCCAGAATCAAACCGGGAATGAGCGCTGATGTGGACATCCAAATAAGCCAAAAAGATAACGTTCTCCTTGTGCCTTCAGTGGCAGTTAAGCAGGAGAATGGAAAAAATTGGGTTGAAGTTTTAAAAGAAGACGGCAAAACGGCTTTGGTTGAAATTAAAGTGGGAATAAAGGGAGATGAGGGATTGGTGGAGGTGGTTTCTGGCAATTTGGAGGAAGGAGACGAGATTGTAGTTTTAAAAGAGGAAAGTGGATCTCAGTAAAAAACGACCCGCCTAGTTGTTAACTTGGGGGTCGTGTAGTTTTTTGTGCTTAGTCAGTATTTCTTTAGTATTTCATTTATTTTTGTCCCTATTTCCACTGTTGAAGTCCTATCGGTTATTCTTTCAGTGTGTAGTATTTCTTTTATTAACGATGATTTTTTAAGAACTTCAAGCTCCTTTCTTTCAAAAATCAACTTAGGATATATTGCCCCTCTTTTTGTTTTGTAGACCACCAAAACAGGATCATTATCTCTTCTGTTTTTCATTTTTTCCTCCTTGTCATCACTTTTTAAAAATATCCATTTCAGAGAACAAAGAGAGCATTCTCAATAAACAACCCTAAGGCTGTCTTTAAATGCTAATACAAACCCAAAATCTTTGCAAGACCTATTACAGCGGTGAAGTCGCCACCAAGGCGCTTTGCGGCGTTGATATTAAAATAGGGCAAGGAGAATTTGTTGCCATTATGGGGCCGAGCGGCTCAGGGAAGTCAACTCTGATGCAGATTCTTGGTTTTTTGGATCGCCCTACTGAAGGGAAGTATTTCTTTGAAGGCAATGACACGGCTGGTTTTTCTGATGACAAATTGGCAGAAATCAGAAACAAAAAAGTGGGGTTTGTTTTTCAATCTTTTAACTTGCTTCCCCGAACGACTGTTTTTGAAAATGTTGAGCTTCCCTTGCTCTATGATCGGAGCCGAAAGAATTTTCACCAAAATCACCAGAAAATTATTTCTGCTCTTCAAGCAGTGATGCTGGGACACCGAATAAATTATTTTTCTAATCAGCTTTCTGGCGGGGAAAAGCAAAGGGTGGCAATTGCCAGGGCTTTGGTGAATGATCCAGAAGTAATCTTTGCCGATGAACCAACTGGAAACCTTGATTCAAAATCTGGGGTGGAAATAATGAAAATTCTTCAAAACTTGAACAACCAGGGCAAAACAATTGTTTTGGTTACCCATGAAACTTTCACGGCAGAACATGCCAAAAGAATTGTTCAGTTAAAGGACGGGAAAATAGTGAGCGACCAACCGATTAAAAGCAGAAGAATTGCCAGTGATGGGGAGTTTTTAAAATAGTTTTATCTAGAAAATTGAACCAAATTAAGCATCAGAAATAGAAAATGTTTTCTAGTATTATTAAAATTTCTTTTAGGAATTTGTCTTCTTCAAAGCTCCGCTCCTTTTTGACGATTTTAGGAGTGGTCATTGGAGTTAGTTCAGTAATTATTATTTTCTCAATTGGCCAATCTGCTCAGGCGTTGATTTTGGGCCAATTGAAAGGAGTGGGCTCAAACCTAATTGGAGTTCTTCCTGTCGCTGCTGACGAAAAAGGGCCGCCAGCTTCAGTAATGGGCATATCAGTAACTACTCTTAAATATGAAGATTTGCTGGAACTAACTAATCGGTCTCGTAATCCTTATATTGAAAAAGGAGCCGGTTATGTTCTTGGAACTACTTCAGTTTCTTTTGGAAGTGAGAGTCTTAATGCTTCTTTTACTGGAACAACCCACCAATATCTAGAAGTAGAAAATGCCGAGCTTAAGGCCGGGAGATTTTTCACCAAAGAAGAAGAGGCCAATCTTTCACGGGTGGCAGTTTTGGGATCAACTATTGCGCAAGATATTTTCGGCCAAGAAAATCCCATCAATAAAAAAATAAAAATAGGCGAACACAAATTCATTGTTATTGGAGTTTTTCAGGAGCGCGGATCAGTTGCTTTTGGCCTTTCCAGCCAGGATGAGAGCGTTTTTGTTCCCCTTTTTACTGCCCAAAAGCTTTTGTTGGGAATTAATCATTTGGGATTTATTCGCCTCAAAGTGGTCAATGAAAATCTCATTCCCCAAGCGATTGCCCAAAGCAAGGAAATTTTGCGTCAACGGCACCGCCTTGAAAGTTCTGAAGAAGATGATTTTACCATCAGGAGCCTTTCTATGGCACTGAATGTTTTGGAAAATGTTACTGATGTTTTGCGCTACTTTCTTTTAGTGATTGGTTCTATTTCTTTGGTGGTGGGAGGGGTTGGTATAATGAATATTATGCTTATTTCTGTTAGCCAAAGAATAAGAGAAATTGGGGTGCGTAAGGCAGTGGGAGCAAAAAATTCGGACCTATTGCTTCAGTTTATTTTTGAATCAACTGTTATTTCTCTTCTTGGAGGAGTAGTGGGAATTATTATAGGAATAGGCATTTCTTTTTTGGCCGCCAAAATAATTTCTGGTTTGGGGTATGATTGGGAATTTTTGATTTCAATTTGGTCAATTTTTTGGGCTCTTTTGGTTTCTTTTTTGATTGGAATGATTTTTGGCGTTTATCCAGCCCGAAAAGCTTCCAAAATCAGCCCAATGGAGTCTTTGCGCTATGAATAAAGATTATTAAAGTCAAAATGGCAAGTTTGATGGTTAATCTAAAATTAGCTGTTAAAAGCCTTTCTGCCCATCCGGGCAGAACAGCCCTTTCAGTACTGGGAATTGTCATTGGCACTCTTTCGGTGATTTTGGTCCTAGCTTTTGGGGCTGGTTTGAAAAATTATGTAGTTGGACAAGTCCAATCATTTGGGACAGATGTGATTGAAGTGGAAATAAAAGCCCCTAAAACTGCCCACACCTCTTCTCAAAATGTGGGAAATTTAGTGGGCGGCACCCAAGTGACCACTTTCAAACTGGAAGAAGCAGAGAAAATTTCCAAACTTTCCAATATTAGCAGTTGGTATGCGGGAACAATGGGCCAAGAAGTTTTTTCCAGAAAGGGTGAAAATGAAAGAGCTTTTATTATGGGAGTTACCAGCGGAATTATTGAAGCTGATCCAAATTTCAAAATAACCCAAGGGGAAATGTTCAGCCCAGAAGACAATGCCAGCCAAAGGCAGGTGGTGGTGCTAGGAAGCAAGTTAAAAGAAGAACTTTTTGGCAAGGAAGACGCAGTTGGAAAAACAATAAGAATCAAAAAGCAAAGCTATAAAGTGGTGGGTGTTCTAGAGGAGCGGGGCTCCACTGGTTTTTTTGATTTTGACAAGCTTGCCTATCTTCCTCTTGAAACTTTGCAAAAGAAGATTTTGGGCACAGATTATATCACCTTTGCGATTTATAAATTGAAGAACACTGCCAAGACAGATTTTACCAAGTTGGAAATAGAAAAGATGATGAGAGATTTTCATGACATAGAAGATCCCGAAGACGATGATTTTGCGGTGATGTCGATTGCTGAAGCGATTGACCTCCTAGAAAAAGTTTTTACTGCACTAGATGTTCTTTTATTGGCCATCACTTCAATTTCTTTAGTTGTGGGCGGAGTGGGAATAACCAATGTAATGTATGTTGGAGTGACAGAAAGATCCTATGAGATTGGGCTCCGCAAGGCGGTTGGAGCAAAAAATTCCGAAATCTTAAAGCAGTTTCTTTTTGAAGCAATAATGCTAACTTTTGGGGGATTAGTGGGGTTTTGTTTGGGTTTTTAGTTGCTAAAATAGCCGAAAGGGTAGCTGTCAGCTATGGGTTTTTTCTGGATTTTCCAGTTACTTTTTGGTCAGTGGCGCTGGGAACAGGATTTTCCATAGCGTCGGAATAATCTTTGGTTTGCGTCCAGCTCAAAAGGCGGCTCGCCTCTCACCAGTAGAAGCGCTTTCAAAAGAGGAATAATTTTAATAAATAGCTTAAAATATGATTAGCGATTGTGTTGTTTTGATTGCTTTTTTTGTTTGATTATTGACCTCTAACAGCTTTTTGGCTATATTTTAGTATTATATGTCAATTTTGAAGTATAATCTAAATTGGGAGCTGGGAAGCTATTAGCTGTTTATTTTGGTCAGATTTTAAAAAATTATTTCTAGAGGCCCTATCGTCTAGTGGTTAGGACAGATGGTTCTCAGCCATCAAACAGGGGTTCGATTCCCCTTAGGGCTACCACAGGAGCTACCAAAAAAAATTAATTCTCAAAAATTTTCAAATGCCTAACAATGCCACTTTTACAAAAATGACCGCTCAAGAATATCTCAAAGAATACAAAGAAAGATTTCAGCCTTTTCTGAAGGAATATTTTGAGACAAAAATAAAAGAAGCCAAGAAAAATCATTCTCTAACCGAAGAAGCTCTTCGTATAATTGCTGATTTTACTTTTGCCGGTGGAAAAAGAATAAGACCAGCCTTGGTCTATTATGGCTATTTGGCAGCTGGCGGAAGGGATGATGACGAAATAGTGAAAACTTCTATGTCAATTGAACTAGTTCATTCTTTTTTGCTTATTCATGATGACATTATTGATCGAGATGAAAAACGCCATGGCACTGAAACTGTTCATGAACGCTACCGAAAAATTGCCCAAAAATATTTTCCCTCTAAAGATGCTTGGCACTTCGGCATATCAATGGCAATTATTGCCGGAGATTTAACTGCTTCAATGGCAAGTGAAATAATTTTTAATTCAAATTTTTCTCCCCAAACTATTATTAAAGCATTGGACAAACTTCAGCAAATAGTCTATGTCACCATTCCGGGTGAAATGCTGGATGTTTATTTGGGTTTTCAGGGAAAATCAACTGAAGAAGAAATTCTCTTGATGCACGAGGGGAAAACAGCTCGCTATACCTTTGAAGGGCCGCTTCATTTGGGAGCTGTTTTGGCAGGAGCGGAAGATGAAACCCTTAAGTATTTTTCTGAATATGCTGTTCCAGTCGGCCAAGCCTTCCAGATTAGGGATGATGTGCTGGGGATTTTTGGAGATGAAAAGAAATTGGGAAAGCCAGTTGGTTCTGATATAATTGAAGGAAAACAAACCCTTTTACTAATCAAGGCTCTTGAAAAAGCTTCTCCTGCTGAGAAAAAGTTTCTTCGGGGGGTAATTGGGAAAGAAACTCTGACTAAAGAGGAATTGGAAAGATTTAGAGCCATTATCAAAGAAACAGGCTCATTGGATTATTCAGAAAAGCTGGCTCAAAAACTGGTGGAACAATCAATCACAGCGCTGGAAAAAATTGATTTTAAAAACAAAAAAGCCAAAGATTTTCTTTTTAAGATTGCCCAATATATTATTCAAAGAGAGGTCTGATTTTAGCAAAAAAATTTCTGAAAAATACTAAACAATTCTAATAAAGCTAGCTTGTTTAAAATGCAAAAAGAAGAAAATTATCAGTCTCCTCTTCACATTGCCATAATCCCTGATGGTAATCGTCGTTGGGCAAAAGCCCAAGGAAAAAAGCCCTGGGAAGGACACGAAGAAGGAGCCAAAAGAATTGAAGAAATTGTCAGGAAGGCCCTAAAACTGGGAGTGAAATATCTTACTTTTTGGGGATCTTCTGTGGATAATTTAACCAAGCGGCCGTTAGAAGAAAAAAGAGCACTGCTTAGGATTTATGAAAATTATTTTACTCGCTTTATTAACAGCAGGGAAGTCTTTGAAAATCAAGCCGCTATTAATGTCTTTGGCCGTTGGGAAGAGCAATTTCCCAAAAAATTGAAAAAAATATTAAAAGAAGGGGTGGCAAGAACCAAAGACCACACCAAGCATTTTTTGAGTTTCTTATTAGCCTACAATGGTGATGATGAAATGTTGTTAGCTATTAAAAGAATTGCTGAAATAGCTAAGGAAACCAAAGACAAATTAGTAATTAATTCAGAACTAATTCAAAGAAATTTAATGGCAGGAATGCTGCCAGAGGTTGATCTTCTCATTCGGACTGGTTCCCAAAATGACCCCCATAATAGCGCTGGTTTTATGATGTGGCACACTAAAAATTCCCAATATTACTTTTCAAGCAAAATGATGCCTGATTTTGGCGAAAAGGAATTTGAAGAAGCAATAAAAGAATACCAAAGAAGAACTAGGCGCTTTGGCAAATAGGGCCACTGCCACAACCAAAAAATCAGCAACCTTAAAAATGATTTTTGTTTTGCTGGAATTTTTTTGAAATAAAGAAACAAAAAGGGTTGTAAAAAGAGATGTTTACCAGAGCAAATAATTTTAATAAAAAATAAATCAAAAAAATGGCACTAGAGCTAAATGACAAAAATTTTGAGCAAGAAGTATTAAAAAGCGATCAAGCAACTTTGGTTGATTTTTGGGCCCCTTGGTGCGGCCCTTGCCAAATGATGGGCCCTATCATTGAAGATTTGGCAAAAGAGGTGGAAGGGAAGTACAAAGTGGGAAAGTTAAATGTAGATGAAAACCCTGAAACAGCGGGAAAGTTTGGAATTATGTCAATTCCCACTTTAATAATTTTCAAAGAAGGAAAAGTTCAAAAACAATTGGTTGGCATTCAATCAAAAGAAACTTTGTTAAAGGAATTGGAAACCGCCTAGTTTTTAAAGGCGGTTTTTAATTTTTCAAAATCTTTAAAAAATAACAATTTTTATTATGACCATGCTTGATGTGGCAATTGTTGGCGGGGGACCAGCCGGTTTGACTGCCTCCATATATGCTTCTCGCTATAAACTAAAACACCAGGTTTTTGCCTCTGAAATAGGAGGCTATTTGAATGAAATTCATAAGATTGATAATTATCCTGGTCTTTTGGGGATTTCGGGAGCCCAGCTGGCTCAAAAGTTCTCTTCTCATGTTAAGGATTTGGGAGGAGAAATTGTGACAGAAGAGGTTGTCAAGATTGAAAAAGAGAATGACCATTTTTCGACTAACCACGAAAAATCAAAACCAAATTGAAGCAAAAGCGGTCATTTTTGCTGGAGGAACCAAGGCACGGAAAATGAACATTCCCGGAGAAGAACAGTTTTTAGGGAAAGGAGTTTCCTATTGTGCTACTTGCGATGCCCCTTTTTTAAGGATAAAAATGTGATTGTTGTCGGTGGAGGAAATTCTGCCGCAGTGGCTAGCTTGATTCTGTCTCAGCATGCTCGTGTGGTAAGTTGTTCTATAGGGGGAGGAGCTCAAATGCGCTCCTGCTTTTATTGAACAAATGAAAAACAATCCCAAGATAGAAATTTTTTGTTGTAGCACTCTGGAGGAGATAAAAGGAGATAGCGTTGTTGAAGAGGCGATTATAAAAGAAAACGGAAAGACGAAGACAATAAAAACAGACGGGGTTTTCATTGAAATTGGCTCTGATCCCAATTTAGAGCCAATTGAGAGCCTAAGGGTGGAAACTGATTCCAAGGGATATATCAAAACAAATCCTGACCAATCAACCAGCGTGGAAGGCTTTTATGCGGCAGGAGACATAACTACCAACTCAAACGGTTTTCGGCAAATAATCACAGCGGCGGCAGAAGGAGCTGTTGCCACTCTTTCTGTTTTTGAAAAACTAAAAAAGGATGGATCCCAAAGAAATTAGCCGAGGCGGAAAAATTGAAATTTCACCTCGAGTAAAAAACTTCAAAAAAAACATTTCCCAAATTTATACTCCCGGAGTGGCAGAAGTGGTTTTGGAGGTAATGAAAAATCCCCGAAGTGTTTTGGATTATACTTGGAAAAAAATACCATTGCGATTGTAACAGATGGCAGCGCTATTTTAGGGCTTGGAAATCAAGGTCCTTTGGCGGCTTTGCCAGTAATGGAAGCCAAGGCGGTTTTATTTAAAGAATTAGCTGGCTTAAACGCTGTTCCTCTTGTCTTGAATACTCAGAAGCCAAATGAAATTGTTAAGATTATTAAGGCAATTTCTTCCAGCTTTGGGGGAATTAATATTGAAGATATTGCCGCTCCTAACTGTTTCTTGATTAAAGAAAAACTCAAAAAGGAATTGGATATTCCTGTTTTTCACGATGACCAATATGGAACGGCAATTGCTGTTTTAGCTGGGCTGATTAATGCCGCCAAGGTCGCCAAAAAAGACCTAAAAAATCAAAATAATTATTTCTGGAGCTGGAGCGGCTGGAATAGCAACCGACCAAACTTCTTTATAAATTTGGAGCCAAAAACATGGAACGGCAATTGCTGTTTTAGCTGGGCTGATTAATGCCGCCAAGGTCGCCAAAAAAGACCTAAAAAATCAAAATAATTATTTCTGGAGCTGGAGCG
>LZQN01000025.1_pt1 | contig 48134 bp, 74 predicted proteins | sample 768531 | NCBI WGS metagenome assembly LZQN01 (sample SAMN05207080, study PRJNA324506) | oil field metagenome | isolation source: sample BH-FW-7 from oil reservoir | place: India: Bombay High | collected 2015-12-02
CTCTTCCAGCTTCCGGATCTGCTGATTTCGATAAATTTAATTGCCTGAGCAACAAAATTCATGATTTGGAATAAAGGAACCTGATCAAGTCCCTTTCAGTAATAATACCCTCAAGCTTGCCGTTTTCCACAATAAGAGCTGCTCCGTACCCTTTTTCCAGCATAGAGCTTACAAGCTGGGATATGCTTATGTTCCTGGGAAACGTCAGGATGTCCTTGTAAACAAGTAGTTCATCGTTGGCGAGAATCGTCGAAATTGGTTTTTCGATGGCATCTTTTATGTTTCCGCTCGTCAGCATCCTGAACGCTTCTCCTGTCCCGAAGTACCTCAGTATCTCCCTCACCGTTATCAAACCCACAAGAATGCCGTCGTCTATTATGGGAAGTCTTCTCAGCTTCTTCTCAATCATTGTTCTCATCGCCTTCTCGATGGAGTCCTTTGGTCTGAGCGTGATTACGCTTGAGGTCATGTAGTCTGAGGCAACTCCATCGATGTTTCTGTTACTTCCGAGATACTTCAGAATGTCCCTCTCCGTGATAATCCCAACGACAATGTCATCCTTATTGACTATCGGGCAGCCACCCACATTTTTTTTCAAACATCGTCTCCACAGCTTCTTCGAGAGAATCCTCCTCGTAAACCTTGACCACCTTTCGCTCCATGATCGTCTCCACAACTTCGTTTACCGCGGCGGACAGGTTTCCGCCATACCTCCCTTTGATAAGCCCGAACTTCGGCCCCCCGCCAAAGATGTTAACAAAGTCTGTGGCAGATATTATTCCTTCAAGCCTTTTTGTTCCCGCATCTGCTATGGGGATTCTCCTGAAATTCCGCTTCAGCATCATTTTGAGAGCGTTCATCAGTGTTGAGGTAGGAGGGAGTGTGAAAACGTCTTTTGTGGCAATTTCCATCACATTTCGCGTTAAAACCAAAACAAATCACCCCTCGAAGTCCATACAATCCTCACACAGGTTCAAACCGTTGCTAGGATACAGCTTATCGGCATACTTGCCACATCTGTCGCAGATTCCTCCAATTTCTTCCTCTTCCTCAATGACCGGCCCCTCCAGCTGAATGGTGTAACCTGCGGCATCCTGTGTTACGAGGGAAGCGAACTCACCAAGGTCAAGCGAGACACTGAGAATGTCGTTGTCAGTGATTATACCAACAAGCTCCTGGTTGTTGTTCACAACAGGTAACCTTCTTATCCCTCTTTTCATCATAATTCTTGCCGCTTCCCTGAGGCTCGTGTTGGGGCTTATCGTTATCACTGGCTGGGACATAACTTCTTCCACAAGAACCTTGCTCGGTACTTTGTTCCTTGCGACGATTTTCGAGATGAGGTCTTTCTCAGTAACTATGCCCACCGGCCGGCCATCCTCAACAACGACCGCACTTCCCACTCCATACTCGACGAGCTTCTTTGCCAGGTTGTGGATACTGTCGGTTCTTTTTACGGTGCAAACGACAGTGGTCATCACTTCCTTTACTGGCAGGTCTGTCTGCATTGTACCACCTCATGGTTTGGTCTTCAGGTGAATTAAAAGCTTTTTTGATGTTCATGAAATTTCAGAATTGCAGGCAAATAACTTTATTAATTTCATACAGCCCTTCTGTAATATGATAGAGGAGAATCTGGTTGAATTCATCGAGATTCTCATGCTCGCCACTGCTGTTGCAGTTGTGGTCAAATTTATCCGCTTGCCCTACACCATAGCCCTGGTTTTTGCGGGGCTTATGGTTGGCCTTGCCGGTCTTTTGCCGGAAATCCCTCTTAGCAGAGAGATTGTCTTTTTTATTTTTCTGCCACCCTTGCTTTTTGAGGCTGCGATGAACATGGACCTGAATGAGCTAAGAGAGAATTTCAGGCCGATTGCGTTAATTGCCTTTTTGGGGGTTGTGGTGACAACAATCGTTGTCGGGTTTTTCCTGAACTGGTTGGTCGGAATTCCTTTGGCAGTCGCCCTCATTTTCGGTGCAATGGTCTCTGCAACCGACCCGGTTTCGGTTCTAGCGACATTCAAGTCAATTTCTGCTCCCAAAAAGCTTTCCGTACTCATTGAGGGGGAGAGCGTATTGAATGATGGTGCTGCAGTCGTGGTTTTTGCAATAGCTCTCGAAATGATGCTGAAGGGTGTTTTCGACCCTCTGAACGCTGCGTTGGACTTCGTTGTCGTCTGCCTTGGCGGTGCGGCTGTTGGACTGGCTGTAGGCTACCTTGCTTACAGAATCCTTGCAAAAATCGATGACGCTCTTGTTGAAATAGCTGTGACAATAGTAGTAGCCTACCTCGGATTCGTACTGGCCGAGAGATTACACTTCTCCGGTGTGATTGCGGTGGTGGCTGCTGGCCTGATTCTCGGAAACTACGGCAGAGACTTCTCAATGTCCCCCACAACGAGAGTTATCATGCTTGACTTCTGGAGTGTCATCGTCTTCCTTGTGAACTCCATAATCTTCATTCTCATAGGCGTTAACACACACATAACGATTTTCTCGGCATGGAAGGAGATTTTGGTGGCTATTGCTGCTGTAATTCTTGCAAGGGCCTTAGTAGTTTATCCTGTAATGACCTGCTATAAATATCCAAATCTGTGGAAGCACGTCGTCTTCTGGGGTGGGCTTAGAGGCGTAATCCCGGTTGCCTCGCTCTGAGCTTTGGCGATCAGCTTCTCTCAGCAATGGCCTTTGGTGTTGTGCTTTTCTCCCTGCTGCTTCAGGGCATCTCCCTTGAAATTTTTGTCAAGAGAAAATTTGTCGATGAGGGTGAAAGAGAACTGGAGGAGCTTATTGCCAGATACATTGCAGCTAAAAGCGCGAAATTTGAGCTGATGAAGGCTATCGAGCAGGGGAGGATTGTCGAACCTCTTGCGAGAGGTTTGCTTCCCAACCTGGATTCTGAGATTGAGGAACTGGGGGCAAAGCTGGAGGAGAAGATAAGGGAGGGAAAAGCGGCAGAGTTGAGAAAAGCAGCCATGAAATACGTCATTGATGCAAAGAAGAGTGCCGTAGTTGACGCTCTGGCCAAAGGCCTAATCTCTCAGGAGGTGGCAATGGAGATAATGCGAGAGCTTGATAGCAAAACGGCTGAACTCGTAGAATGATTTGCCTGTCACTTTTTAACCCACCTACAACAAAGTGGCAAATCTTATATTTGAAAAATGAGAGATTAAAATCATGAACTTTGAGTTTGAGGAAGAGCACCGAATTCTGAGGGACAGCGTTAGGGAGTTTGCTGAAAAGGAAATTATGCCTTACGGGAAGGAGTACGATGAAAAAGGAGAGTACCCGTGGGAAATATTCAGGAAAGCTGCGAAGCTCGGCTATGTTGCTGCGGACATTCCTGAGGAATATGGTGGTGCGGGACTTGACTACTTGGGATGCGCCATAATTGCTGAGGAGTTCACAAGGGCAGATAGCAGCATAGGTTCGGCAGTTTTAACAGCATCCCTCGGATGTCCGATGGTGAAGTACTTCGGAACGGACGAGCAGAAGGAGAATTATCTGCCAAAGGTTGTTAAAGGTGAAACGCCTTCAGCAATCGCCATAACCGAGCCCGATGCGGGGAGCGATGTTCAGGCAATCAAAACCAGAGCTGAAAGGGTGGAGGGAGGATGGAGACTAAATGGGACAAAGACATTCATCACCAACGGCAGTATCTCGGATTGGGTTGTGATTCTCGCCAAAACTCAGCCTGAGGCGGGTTACAGAGGAATTTCCGCATTTCTCGTTGAGACAAGCTGGGAGGGGTATGAGGCGAGAAGAATAAAGAAGATGGGGCTTAACTGCCACGATACGGCTGAAATATATCTAAAAGACGTTTTTGTTCCTGAAACGCACATAATCGGCCAGGAAAACTTCGGCTTTTACCAGCTAATGAGGTTCTTCAACGAGAGCAGAGTTTTTGTAGGTGCTGTTCAGCTTGGAATGGCGGTTGGGGCTTATGAAAGAGCCCTGGAGTATGCGAAGCAGAGGAAGGCCTTTGGAAAGCCTTTGATCGAGCATCAGGCAATACAGTTCAAGTTAGCAGACATGTGGAAAGACATAGAGGCCGCGAAGCTTCTGATTTACAAAGCTGCATGGCTTATAGACAGGGGAAAGGCAAACCCTGCGTTGAGCTCAGCTGCCAAGCTTTTCGCAAGTGAAACAGCCATCAAGGCCACCTATGAGGCGTTGCAGATTTTTGGCGGTTATGGATACAGCAAGGAGTACGACATAGAGCGCTACTACAGGGATGCGAGAGTCGGGACAATCTACGAGGGGACGAGCGAGATACAGAAGCTCATCATCGCAAGAACCCTGGCTGGAAAGCTCAGATTATGAAAAGCTTTTTATTTATTATATCTCAGAAAAGTTCATGGAGAAGTTCATCGAAAGCGTCGCCAATTTTATTGACGAAGAAGACGTCAAGGTTCTGAAAGCTATTGGAAGCGATCCGATTGTAATTCACTCAATAAAGAAGATTTTTGATTATCCTGAAAAGGCCAATAAGTATCTGATTCTGCTCAGGGATTCTCCCGTAGCAGTCTATTTGGTGGCTAAGATATCTGAGAGGCTATCTCGCTATCTGGAGGGAGAGGACGAGGCGAAGTGCTTTGCGATTTTTTTAACCGCTTTGAGAGAGCTGAGGGAATGCGGGGACAGGAGAATTCTTCAGAACATGTTCCTGCTTCTGAAAGAGGCAATAGAGCGCAGACTTTCAGACGGGAAGTATGAGGATGCGGCAAAGCTCGTTATGGAGTTTCAGGATTTCGGCTTCAGGAGCTACATAAAGAAGGTTCTGTTTTTTGCTCTTGAAGTTTCAGAGGAGGGCGATTACAGGAGGGCAATGAGAATTCTAGACCTGCTGCCTGAAACCGATGCCGTGATTGACGCAAAGGCAAGTGTTCTGCTTGAGTGGGGTAAAAGCCTTGCAATAAGCAACCCTGAAGCAGGTATGAAGAAAATAGAGGACTCGCTAAAGCTCAAGGATACCGTGGAGGCAAGACTTGCGATGGCTGAAATTTACGAGAGCATGGGCAATTACGAAAAAGCTACTTCATCTACACCTCTCTCAGGTCTCTCTACCCCGGAATCGACAGAAGGATTTCAAGAATGCTCATGGAGTGGGGTGAGGAGACTGGAGACGTTGAGAAGCTAAGGGAAGCTTACAACCTGGCCATGGGGGACAGGCTGCTTGCAGAGGAGATTGAGAGAAGGATAAAGAAGCTCGAAGCTCAGAGGCTTTCTGGGTCGTAGCCAAGAACGACCACCCACCACCACCTTGCCATATCAACGAGGTCCTTGCTGAACGCTCCTGAGAGATGATATTCTCCATTTCGAATGGTTATCATCCCAGCACCCAGGAGCTTGTTTCTCATAGAGTAAAAGGATGAACGCACCATTCCAAGTTCCTCCATTATCTGCTCCCACTCCTCAACCCTGAGCGGCTTCCCGCTCTTCTGCCTCTCTTCTACCAGAGTGAGGAACTTAACCGCTTTAAGCGCCACCTCCTCCTTCCTGAAGATCCTTCGCATAAGTTCTAGCATGGGCATCTTCGACTGCGAAATTCTGGCGTTGGAGGCGGATCTGACAATTATAGATGTTGCCGTTTTTGGCGCATCCTTTACCTTCACGCTTTTGAATCTTTTTGAACAATATAAGGTTTTAGATGACCTGCTTTTGTCCTTAACAGAAAAATTTAAATACAACCTTCTTAACAGAAGGTTACTAACAAATCTAAAGTAAAATGTAGTGATAAAACATGAGGTGGTTGAGATGATATTCCTGATTGCTGTGTTGTCAGGGCTGGGGCTGTTTCTCGGTTTGCTTGCAGGACTTCTCGGGCTAATCCTCGGATCAATTTTCGTGGTGTCCCCATTTGTGCTGCTCAGCGCAGGAGGGCTTGCACTGCAGGTGCTGAATTTCCTGTTCCTCTTCGCATCAACGATTGCCGGAGGTTTTCTTGGTTTGCTGAGTTTCATTTGAATTTGGATTTTAATCAAACCCCAATTTTTCCAAAAAATCGCAAACCAAATAAACCCCTGCGAAGGACTGTCAGTGTTATGGGAGCTACGATAATTGTTGGCGGATTCTGGGGAGATGAAGGAAAGGGGAAGATAGTGGCTCATGTTGCTACAGCGATAAGCCCGTTATCATCGCAAGGGGAGGCGTAGGGCCAAATGCCGGCCACACGGTGGAGATTGATGGTCAGAAGTTCGGAGTGAGAATGATTCCCTCGGGATTTGTTTACAGGGATGCGAAACTGCTGATTGGAGCCGGAGTCCTCGTCAATCCGGAGGTTTTTCTCAGGGAAGTGGAACTTCTGAAGGTTGCGGATAGGGCGAGGGTTGATTACAGGTGTGCGATAATCGAGCCGAAGCACATTGAAGCGGACAAGGGCAGTGAGCACCTTAGCAAAAAAATTGGAACCACCGGAACCGGTTGCGGGCCTGCAAACGTGGACAGGGTTAACAGAGTCGCAAAACAGGCGAAGGACATCCCTGAACTTAAGGATTACCTTGCTGACGTCCCTCTTGAGGTGAACCAGGCTATTGAGAACGGAGAGTTTGTGCTGATAGAGGGGAGCCAGGGTTTTGGACTCAGTCTTTACTACGGCACCTATCCGTACGTTACGTCAAAGGACACAACCGCTTCAGCCATAGCCTCGGATGTGGGAGTGGGGCCAACGAGGGTTGATGACGTCATTGTTGTGTTCAAGTGCTTCCCGACGAGGGTTGGAGCCGGGCCTTTCCCGACGGAGATGCCTCAGGAGGAGGCAGAGAAACTCGGAATAGTTGAATACGGAACTGTGACCGGGAGGAGAAGGAGAATAGGATACTGGGATGGGGAGTTTGCCCGATACTCCGCCATGGTTAACGGTGCGACACAGGTTGCACTCACTGGAGTGGACAAGCTCGACAAGGAGTGCTATGGTGTTACAGAATGGGAGAAGCTAACTCCAAAGGCGAAAAAATTCATTGAACAGGTTGAGGATGACGTTAAAGTCCCGGTTACTCTCATCTCTACCGGCCCTGAGACAAAGCAGATAATAGATTTAAGAAAAGAAAAACTTTAACTCTTTTTCTTTAATTTCTCAGCTTCCTCTTCTCTCAGAACTCTCCTCAGCACCTTTCCGACGAGGGACTTTGGCAGCTCGTCTCTGAACTCGTAGAGCCTCGGCACTTTGTATGCTGCAAGCCTCTCCCTGCAGAACTTGTCCAGGTCTTTTTCAGTGACCTTTCCCCTGTATTCTGGCCTCAGAACAACAAAGGCCTTGACTGTCTCTCCCCTGTACGGATCAGGAACTCCAACAACAGCAGCTTCAGCAACCGCTGGATGCTCGAAAAGAACCTCCTCTACCTCTCTCGGGTAGATGTTGTAGCCTCCCGCTACAATCATGTCCTTTTTCCTGTCAACAATGTAGAAGAAGCCGTCCTCATCCATCTTAGCCATGTCCCCAGTAAGCAGCCAGCCGTTGATCAGGGTTTTTTCAGTCTCCTCGTCCATCATCCAGTAGCCCTTCATTACCTGCGGGCCATAGATGGCAAGCTCTCCCTCCTCTCCGGGCGGCAGGATGTTGCCCTCCTCGTCTATCACTACTGCATAGGTGTCGGGGTAGGGCACTCCAATGCTTCCGGCCTTGTTAACGCCGTAGAGCGGGTTGCAGTGCGTCACGGGAGAAGCCTCGCTCAATCCATAACCCTCAACAAGCTTTCCTCCAGTGATTTCCTCCCACTTTCTCTTGACCTCCACCGGTAGTGGTGCTGCACCGCTCACGCAGACTCTGAGACTTGTCAGGTTGTACTTGCTCAGCTTTGGATGGTTGAGCATGCCTATGAACATGGTCGGCACACCGGTGAAGGTTGTGGCTTTGTACTTGTGCACAGCCTTAAGTATGGCCTCAACATCTCTTGGGTCGGGGATGGGAATAACCTTCATTCTCAGAACCGCTGATGAGTTGAGCATGGTCATGCCGTAAACGTGGAATACAGGTAAACAGCCAACAGCCACGTCATTGGGCGTAGTTCTCGGGTCCCACTCGGCAACCTGGTGAGCGTTGACCACGAGATTGTAGTGCGTGAGCATAACAGCTTTCGGAAATCCTGTCGTACCGCCTGTGTATTGAAACATTGCCACGTCCTCTTTGGGATTTATTTCAGCCCTCTTTTCCGTTCTTTCGTACTTCAAAACGTCCTGCCAGAAAACAACCTCTCCCCTTCTGTCAATGTCAATCTTGCCCACCATCTTCTTCTTTAAGAAAGCCTTGAAAAGCGCACTCATAACGAAGCCCAAGAAGTCCTCAATTCTGCATATAACAACCTTTTCGAGAGTGCCATCCTCAATTAGCGGCCTGATTCTCGGATACATCCCCTCAAAGGCAAACATCCTTGTTGCACCGCTGTTCTTTATGATGTATCTTATTTCTCTCTCAGTGTAAATCGGGTTGCACTGCACCACAATTCCTCCGACCTTGTATATGGCATTGGCTATGATTGCGTAGTGCGGAAGGTTTGGCAGGGCAACGACAATTCTGTCGCCCTTCTCGACTCCTATGTCAAACAGGAAGTTGGCAACCTTATCCGAAGCGTCCTTCATTTGCTTGTAGGTCCACTTTGTTCCGAAAAACTCGAAGCAGACTTTATCAGGGTTTGAGGCAGCAGCATCTTCAAGAATTTGATATGCAGGCATTACCGGGTAATCTATGTTCGCCCTGACACCTTCGTCGTAAAACTTGGTCCAAACTCTGTTTATCTTTGTTACATCCACTTCTCTGATGTTCTCTCCTTCCACGCCCAGTACTTTCATGATAGAAGGTGATAAGTATTTTTTAAAAACTTTTCTCTTTTGTAGCATATTGAAATAAAAAATTTCAGCATTTATTTCCAACTAGTGGTAACTTAATTGCAATTCCATTACTTCTCTTTGCCCTACCATCTTTCTCTCCAAAAAGTTGGAATGAGCAAGGATAATACGGTAAAGATTTCGAGCCTGCCTATCCACATGTCGATAGCGAGCAGAACTTTTGTTGGGGAAGGGAACGATGCGTAGTTCTCTGCTGCTCCAGCCAGGCCAAGTCCGGTCCAACGTTGCCAAGAATTGCTGCTGTAGCGGAGATGGATGTGACTATGTCGTATCCGGAAAGGGAAACGAGAATCGATGAAACGGCAAAAATCAAAATGTAAAGAACGAAGAAGGCAGCGATATCATCGAGAATCTCTTTTTTAATTGCCTTTCTCTCAAATTTCACTGCCCTCACAGTTCTCGGCTCGGCAGCCCTTAAAATCTGGTGTATAGCGTACTTTATCAGAAGGTAGATCCTTATGACCTTGATTCCTCCTCCCGTGGAGCCACTCGACCCTCCGATGAACATCAGAATCAGCAGAATAAGTTTGGCCGAATCACTCCATGCATCAAAATCTGCTGTGGTGAAGCCGGTGGTGGTCATGATTGAAACGACCTGGAAAATTGAGTACCTGAGCGATTCAAAGATGCTGTACCTGTCCAGATTCACCAATGCTATCACAACCGATGCTAGTGCGAGGAAGCAGACATACGCTCTGAATTCGGTATTTTTAAACATTACAGGCTTTCCAGAGAGCAGGAAGTAAATCAACGCGAAGTTAGCCCCGCCCAAGAATGCGAAAAAGGCTATAACGGCCTCCACTTTAACATCTTTAAAGAAAGCTATGCTCTCGGAGTGCGTTGAATAACCACCTGTTGAGAGCGTCGTGAAGGTGTGGTTGACAGCATCGAACAGAGAAAGGCCAAGAGCGTACAGCAAGGCTATTTCAGCAACGGTGAGTAGGAGATACACCTTGTAGAGGGATAAAGCCGTATCTCTTATCCTGGGCTTGATCTTAGATAGCTCACACCGGGATACTCTGCCTGAAACAGCACCGTGCTTCTTCTAGCCACATTTGGGAATATGGCCAGAAAAAGGACAATTATGCCCATTCCGCCTATCCACTGCGTTAGACTCCTCCACAGAAGCAGTGACTCTGGAAGCTCTTCAGGAGTCAGAACTGAAGCGCCAGTCGTGGTAAAGCCTGACATCGACTCGAAGAAGGCATCGATGGGACCAATTCCAAACAGGATGTATGGCATGGAGCCAAAAATCGACATTAGAAGCCAGATTAGCCCAACTATCGCAAAGCTCTCCTTGTGCCTCAGAGAGTCCAGTTCTCCCTCAGTTTTAAATCCGTATCCCAGAATTGCTCCTGTAAGGAGAGATAGTGCCGCAGGAATAAGGAATGGGTAATAGGGGTTATCGAAGATATATGCGGCTATCAGAGGTACGCTAAAGGAGAAGGAGAACAGCACGAGCAGTTTCCCAAGTATGCTGACAGTCAGCCTGAAGTTCATCCGAATATCTCCTCTACCTTCTCAATCTCGTCCCATTTCGCAAATACGAGCAGCCTGTCCTCGTATTCTATTGTCGTGTCTCCTCTCGGAATCAAACACTCATTTCCCCTTACAATGGCTCCTATTATAGCATCTTTCGGGAGAGGCAGGTCTTTCAGTGGCTTTCCAACGAGTTTCATGTTTCTCACAACCACCTCCACAACTGCCGTCCCCTCTATCTCCGCAAGAGTCTCTATACGCATCGTTCGAAGAAGCTTTGAGACCTCGTTGTAGGTAACGCTTCGCGGGTTTAAAGCCACGTCAACACCAACAGCCTCGAAAAGCTTTACATACTCCCTCTTTTCGACCTTCGCTATCGCTGTTCTTGCCCCAAGATTCTTCGACAGCAGGGATATTAGAAGGTTCTTTTCGTCGCTCTCTGTTGCTGCTAGAACTGCGTCTGACTTGCCTATTTCCTCCTCAATTAGAAATTCAATGTCAGTCGCATCACCACACACGATTCTCACACCCTCAAGCTCGCTGCTGAGAGCTTCGCACCTCTCCATGTTCGACTCTATTAGCTTGACGCTGGTCATACCTTTAGCGAGGATTTTGGCTGTGTAACTGCCAATCGTCCCCGCACCAAAGATTGTTACCCTTCTCGTTACCGGAGGTCCGAAGATTCCCTTCAACATCTCCACATCCTCTGTTTTGCCGACGATCGCCACCCTGTCCCCAGCCCTCAAAACTGTATCTCCCCGGGGTATTTTCTATATGTCCATTACGGTAAATCGAGGCTATTACCACGTTCTGCGGGAGATAAAGATCTGCAATAGCCCTCCCGTCAGCCTTTGACCCCTCCATAACCTGAAGTTCAATCATCTCCACCCTTCCACCGCTGAATGTCACGACCTCAATTGCCCCTGGAATTCCTATTAGCCTTGCAGCTTCCTGGGCGAGAGAGAGTTGGGGGCAAATCAGCACGTCGTATCCAAGTGGATGGTCCCTGACAATTGGCCTGTCGACGTATTCTGGATTTTCAACTCTCACGATAACATTTTTCGTCCCAGCTTTCTTAGCGGCAAGACCCGAGAGGAGATTAACCTCGTCATTGCCGGTAACAGCCAGGAAAACATCTGCTCTCTCAACCCCAGCATCTTTTAAAACTTTCATGTTGGCAGCGTTACCATAAATTGCCACCACATCAAGCTCGGAAACTCTCTCGAATCTTGAAAGGTCCTTTTCTATTATGATTACGTCGTGGTTTGGAGCGAGAGACATGGCCAGGTGGTATCCCACCTCACCTGCGCCTGCAATCACGATTCGCATATCTTATCCCTCTCCGAATTTCTCTATTTAGCCTTTTATGTTGAATCTCAGTAAAGCAGCTATTCCACCAAGACTCATCAATCTCTTTCCCGGCTCGAACTCTGTGCTCAGTATAACTACCTTTCCACCCGACTCTTCAACCTCTCTCACCAGTCCATCAATGTCCCACTTCTCCCTTTCCTCAAGCAGAAACTCATCTGCCAGGAGCAAAACCTCAATTGCCCTGTAGTTGTGTGCCTCCTTGACCTCATCCAGACCGTAAGCGACCTTCTCCCCTTGCAATGCCCTCTAGCAGTTTGTCCATGTACTCTGCCTCTTCTGCAAGCCTCACTTCCCCAACAATCTTGTCAACGACCCTCCTCTTCAGTATCTCAATGAAACCCCTCGAACCGACGGAAGAAACATCCACGACTACCGCATTCTTGGCCATCTCTGGGTACCTTTCCTTCAGAAAGTCGAGAAAATCGTTTTTGGCAAATCCAGGGCCAGCAACAATTAGATACTTGAAGTCAAGGCTCTCAAGCTTTGCAGCAACTTCTCCGAAGAACTCTCTTCTGCTGTCCCCCATACCTTTTCCGTATCCCATTCTCTCCTCGAAAATCTCCTCTACCCCCCACTGCCTCAAAGCTCCTGCAACCGCATAGCCCTCCTCGATGGTGAGCATCACGATTTCTGGTCGTTTGGAGTCTTCAACAGCCTTTCTCAGCCTTTCAAGCTGCTCAGGCTTCCACTTTTTGATTATGCTCAACTCCTTGCCTGTTGTGATGTTCAGAGTGTGGTAACCGGATTCGTCAATCCCGGCGACTATCTTCCCCGAAACTCTCAGACGGTTTACGAACCTGTGAAACTCGACTTTCTCCACCTCGATTCCGAGTCTAACCGTCACCATCTCCTTATCGCTTCTCAGCTTGTCGCTGCTCTGGCTAGCCCTTTTTGTGGTGGCAAACACAATATCTCCCCTCTCTATTATGAAGCGGAGGTGCCACAGGTCGTCGAGTGTTTCGGGGATTAGCTTTATCTCACCCTCGTTGCCTCTCAGGTCCTCCTCAACAATCTGCACATCACTTCTCGATTGCAGTTTTATAAAAGTGTTAGCTTCCGGATTTTTGTGATTAGTTCTATTTTCGAACCAAAAGCTTATATTACAAAAGCATTGTTTCTAAGAAAAGAAGAACCGGGTAAGATTTAAATTACTTTGAATAATATGAACGAATGAGGTGGTGGAATGGCATCCATTTCTGAAAGGATGGTTGAAGCTTTGAACAGGCAGATTAACGCGGAAATCTACTCAGCCTACCTCTACCTCTCCATGGCCGCTTACTTCGACTCAATCGGCCTTAAAGGCTTCTCAAACTGGATGAGAGTGCAGTGGCAGGAGGAGCTGATGCATGCGATGAAGATGTTTGACTTTGTGAGCGAGAGGGGAGGGAGAGTAAAGCTCTACTCTGTTGAGGAGCCACCATCTGAGTGGGAATCGCCCTTGGCAGCTTTTGAGCACGTTTACGAGCACGAGGTTAACGTTACGAAGAGAATACACGAGCTTGTGGAGATGGCAATGCAAGAGAAGGATTTCGCAACCTACAACTTCCTGCAGTGGTATGTAGCGGAGCAGGTTGAGGAGGAAGCTTCTGCTCTTGAAATCGTGGAGAAGCTCAGGCTCATTGGTGAGGACAAGAGGCTCTGCTTTTCCTCGATAAGGAGCTTTCTCTAAGGCGGTTTACTCCTCCAGCTGAGGAGGCTAAAGAATGAAGTTTGCAATATTTCTTTTTAATGACGACGAGATGTGCGCTGTCCACGCCTTTCTTTATCTCAAGGAGCTTAACGAAAACTACGAGGCGAAACTCATCTTAGAGGGAAGGGCAACGAAGTTTCCAAAAGTCTACAAAGAAAGCAAGCTCTTGAAAAATCACTATCTGAGGGCAAAGGAGAATGGATGGATCGATGCCGTTTGTAAAGCTTGCGCCACTGTAACGGGGTCCTTAGAGGCAGTTGAAAAAGAAGGGCTGAATGTTTCTTCAGATTTGAGTGGACATGTTAGCATCGCAAAATACATAAATGAAGGATTTAAAGTGTTAATAATTTAAGGAGGTGGTTTTGTGACGGAAGTTTTGCAGGTGTATAAGTGCATGGTTTGTGGAAATATTGTGGAAGTTCTGCACGCTGGAAGGGGGCAGCTTGTGTGCTGCGGACAGCCGATGAAGCTGATGGAGACCAAGACTGCAGACGAGGGCAAGGAGAAGCATGTTCCAGTTATTGAAAGAGAGGGAGACAAGGTTTACGTTAAGGTGGGAAGTGTTGCCCATCCAATGGAGGAGCAGCACTACATCGAGTGGATTGAGGTTATTGATAACGGCTGCGTGCACAGAAAGCAGCTCAAGCCTGGGGATGAGCCAAAGGCAGAGTTTACCGTGATGTCAGACAAGATTTCTGCCAGAGCCTACTGCAACGTCCACGGACTCTGGCAGAGTGGGTGAAAGGATGGAAACTCCCAAAAACCTTCTGAAAGGTTACATTGGCGAGAGCTTGGCCATAAGCAGGTATCAGATTTACTCCAGCATCGCTGAAGCTGAGAAATTCATCTATGTGGCAAAGTACTTCAGAGAGGTGATTGAGAACGAGAAGAAGCACGCTGAAATCTTCGCTAATTTTATAAAAAAGCTGGAAATCGAGCCAGCAGAGGTTGAGGTTAAGGCTCCGATAAAGTTTGGCAGCACCGCTGAGAATCTCAGGTATGCGGTTGAGGGGGAGAAGTGGGAGGCAGAGGAGTTCTACCCGACAACCGCAGAAACTGCCGATAAGGAGGGTTTCAAGGAGGTGGCTGAGAGAGTAAAAGCCCTTTCCAAAGTTGAAGCTGCTCACCAGAGAAAGTTTGCCAAGCTTACTGGAGCTTATTGAAAATGATCAGATGTTCAAGAGGGACGAAGAGGTTGAGTGGATGTGCTGGTTTGTGGCTACACTGAGAAGGGCAAGGAGCCGCCAAAAGTCTGCCCCAACTGCGGGGCTATGTATTACCACTTCGTTTCGAAGGATATTTTGGCCTATTAGGGGGTGAGAGTACGGGAACGCTTGAAAATCTGGTTAAGGCCTTCATTGGAGAGAGCATGGCAAGAAACCGCTACACCTTCTACGCAAAGGTTGCGAAGGATGAGGGCTACGTTTTCATCCAGAGGGTGTTTCTGGAAACGGCTGAGAATGAGAAGGAGCACGCAGAGAAGCTGCTTAGGCTCATCCAGCAGCTGAGAGGAGATGCCTCTGCAATTAAAGTTGAGGCTGAAGCTCCACTTGTATGGGGCAGCACCGCTGAAAACCTAAAGGCTGCCATTGAAGGGGAGCACTACGAGAATACAGAGATGTACCCGCAGTTTGCGGATGAGGCTGAGAAGGAGGGGTACAAGGACATTGCCGACAGGCTGAGGGCAATTGGCAAGGCCGAGGAGCACCACGAGAAGAGGTACCGCAGGTTGCTGGCTGAGGTGGAGAATGGAACCTTCTTCAAGCGCGAAGAAGAGACTGCCTGGGTTTGCCTTGAGTGCGGTTATGTTTACTACGGCACCGAGCCGCCAGAGGAGTGTCCGAGTTGCGGGCATCCCCGCAGCTACTACGTCGCTCAGGATCTCCTTTCCCTCTAACTTTTTGGTGAGAGAATGGACGTGACGGCATTTTACAAGATCAGCTATGGCCTCTACATAGTAACCTCTGCAACCAACGGGAAGATGTGTGGGCAGATAGCCAACACGGTTTTTCAGGTTACAAGCGAGCCTGTTCAGCTTGCAGTCTGCCTGAACAAGGAGAACGACACCCATCAGGCTGTCAAGGAGAGCGGAGCTTTTGGTGTAAGCATTCTTGAGCTTGAAACACCGATGGAGTTTATAGGAAGGCTTGGATTCAGGAAAAGCAGCCAGTTTGACAAGTTTGATGGTGTGGAGTACAAAACTGGGAAGACTGGAGTTCCGCTCGTAACCCAGCATGCCGTAGCTGTCATCGAGGCAAAGGTCGTGAAGGAGTGCGATGTTGGCACCCACACGCTGTTCATTGGGGAAGCTGTTGATGCTGAGGTTGTGAAGGATGCTGAAGTTCTCACCTATGCTGATTACCATCTAATAAAGAAAGGCAAAACTCCAAGAACAGCAACAGTTTACTTCGAGGGCAAATGAATTTGGAAAGAGCTTAAGCCCTCAAAGCTCATTTCTTTTTTGTACCATCCAGACGAGTTTTTGAGGTTCAAGGCCGCTGAAGCTCTCGGTAAAAAGGTAAAGGGTAAGGAGGCGAGAAACTTCATTCTCCGCCTTTTCTGGCATCTGAATGATGAGAGCGGAGCTTACTGCGTTGGAGCACCGCTCGGCATTGCAGAGATAGGGAGGAACAATCCAGAAATTTTTGAGGGGTTCAGGAACAAGTACGTCTCATTGCTTGATGACTGGGAGGTTGAGAGGAAGTATGTGGCTTACGGAATTGGGAGAACTGCTGAAATTGTGAAGGACGCCTACCCCAATCCGGTGGTGAAGCTGAGGGAGAAAATTGAAGAGATAGGAGATGCAACCTTTACTGCCTACGCCCTTTTCGCGCTGAAGGAACTTGGAGATGATGTCTCTGATTTACGTCTAAGGTTCGGTAAATCGAGAGAGATCGTTGAATTTTACGATGGAAATAAAATGGTGAAAACGACGTTGTCTGATTTATTGAATGTGTTGGATTTTTAATCTGAGAATTAAAACCAAAGGTCAAAGTCTTTAAGATAGAAGGTTGCAAGTTTAAGGAAATAACTTGCTCTCCAAGCTCAGGGATTTTTGGGGGAAAGAGTTCAATGTAAGCGAGCGTTGGAACAAAAATAAAAAAGTTTACATTTTATAAAGCCTCTCTCTCAATTTAAGAGCCACATTCACGAGACTTATTAGCACCGGAACCTCAATCAGAGGGCCGATTACAGTGGCAAACGCCTGATCGCTGTGAATCCCCCAAATTGCAATTGCGACTGCTATTGCCAGCTCGAAGTCGTTGCTTGCTGCTGTGAATGAAACCGCTGTGGCTTTAGGATAATCAACGCCGAGCTTGTATGCGATGAAGAATGTACCGAACCACATGATCAGGAAGTAGAGAGCCAGCGGGATAGCAACTCTCACGACGTGGTAAGGCAGCTCGACAATGTATTCTCCTTTAAGCGAGAACATCACAACGATCGTGAAGAGCAGTGCTATAGGTGTAATCAGGCTTATCTTTGGAGCAAGCACTTCTTCGAACCACTCCTTGCTCTTGAGCTTGAAGCTGCCGTATCTCGTTACAATGCCGCCTATGAACGGAATGCCGAGGTAAATGAAGACTGTCTTTGCAGCATCAACAATGCTCACGTCTGCCTTAACACCTTCAGCAAGCCCGAGCTTTGTTAGTGCGAGAGTTATGAAGATGTAGATGTAAATTGCATAGAACAGAATCTGGAAAACTGCGTTGAAGGCGACCAAGCCAACAGCAAGCTCTCTGTCTCCCTCAGCAAGCTCGTTCCACACAATTACCATTGCAATGCATCTCGCAAGCCCGACGAGGATTACGCCCATCATGAATCCCGCATGTCCCTCAGCAGGGCAATTGCGAGGAGGAACATCACCACTGGCCCCACAATCCAGTTCTGGGTTAAGGAGAAAGCCAAGAGCTTCAAATTCCTGAAAACCTTTCCCATTTCCTCGTACTTAACCTTGGCAAGCGGGGGGTACATCATCAGAATTAGGCCAATAGCTATTGGAATCGAGGTCGTGCCGATGCTCATCGCTGCCAGCAGCGTTGAAATCTCAGGGAAAGTATAGCCGAGAGCAACGCCGAAGATTATGGCGAGGAATATCCAGAGTGTCAGATACTTTTCAATCAAACCGAGTTCTCTTTTTTCCATTCAGTCACCTCCGAAGACTGCCTTCAATACCGGAGAGATTCTTTCAACAGCGACGCTTTCAATGAACTCTGCCTTTACAAAAATGAGGCAGCATACCTTTTTGTTCTCGTCGCATGCAGAGAGAATTGCAAGTTTGTCTCCTGCTTTAAGCTCTGCCCTTTCCCTCAACTCCTTTGGCAAAACAATCTGCCCTCTCTGGTCAACAGTTACAAGGGCTTCGAGCTTGCATACCTTGCATTCCATAACTGCAGTTTTTTCCGAAATTTTAAATTTTTCTGAATTTTCGGAAAGAGCTTTATTAAGCTGTAGCTCTACTGCCAATATGGAAAGCAAAATCGCTCAAGCTCTCAGGCTGAAGTACGAGCCGGTTGCAATTCTCTGGAGCGACGAGAAGCCTGAAGATGCAGCCCAGTTCAAGGAGGGGCAGTGGGGTGTGTGATGTGGATGCTGGCGAGGGCTGCGAAGGGAGAGATTGCGGTATTCGACAGAAAGACCTATGGATGTCAGGGAGGAGGAACGGGCTTGGGATTCGGAAACCTCTACGAGAACTGGTCTCTCGGCGGGCTGGAGGGATTCTGCCACTTTCTCTCCACAGGCTACGAGAACTGGGAGAAGGGTAGGGCTCTTCTGGAAGGGGTAAGCGAAGCGCTTGGAAGGGAAAGGTACGAGAAAATACTGCATGGGGAGAGGTACATCAAGTCTCCCGAACTTGTCAAGAAGTTCGTTGAGCAGCTGCCGGTTAAAGACATACCGGCAAAGTACGTAATTTTTAAGCCGTTGAGCAAGGTGAGCGAGGATGGCAGCCAGTGGTCGTTGTGTTCATCGTCAACCCGCACCAGCTTTCCGCTCTCGTAATCCTGGCAAACTACAACAGAGAGAGTACAGACAACGTCATCGTCCCCATGGGCGCTGGATGTCACCAGATCGGTATTTTTGCCTACAGAGAGGCTGAGTCTGAGAAACCAAGAGCAGTAATCGGCCTGACAGACCTTGACGCAAGGATGAATGTTAGAAGGCAGCTCGGTGATGATGTGCTGACATTTGCAGTCCCCTACAGTTTGTTCAGGGAAATGGAAGACAACGTTGAGGGCAGCTTTCTCGAAATAGGAACTTGGACGAAGCTTGTGAAATATTTGGAGTGAGGTGTTTGGACTGAGCAAAAATTAGACTTCAGAGTCCTGCCCTCAACACAGATGTCAGAGCTTAGCTTACCTTGTTAGCCGCTTGACCAATCTAAACAGATAAAACTGCCACTCTTCTCGCAAGGATTCTTCAACAAACTATGTTTTGCCAAAGACAACTGGCCTTACAGTTCATGCAGAGGTCATCACAAGTCGATAAAGAGCTTACACCTATTAATCCAATATTAAATTAATCGATATTTTGATATCTCGCCGATCAATCCAAATAATCACAATAAATAGGAATTTGAGCCCAGGAAAGGCTTTTAAACAGGAAAATCTGCGTGTTGTCAATGGAGGCTTTGTTTTATCCGAAAGTCGTGGCAGTAATAGGTGCATCACCTCAGGAAGGGAAGGTAGGAAATACAATCATAAAAAACTTGCGAGATTTCAACGGTACTGTTTATGCGGTAAACCCGAAACACAAAGACATCCTGGGATATCCTTGTTATCCCTCCGTTCTCGATATACCTGAAAACGTAGATCTCGCTGTAATCGTAGTGCCCGCAAAATTGGTGCCAAGAACACTTGAAGAATGTGGAAAGAAGGGTGTGAAGGGTGCAGTAGTGATTTCCGCAGGTTTTAAGGAAGCCGGAATAGAGGGTGCAAAGCTCGAGAGGGAGTTAGTCGCTATTGCCAAAAAGTTCGGAATTCAGCTCGTAGGTCCAAACTGCCTCGGACTGATAAATACGGACATAGGAATGAACGCCACGTTTAGCAAGATATCACCAAATAAAGGCAAAATAGCCTTCCTGAGCCAGTCCGGGGCATTAATTTTGGCGATTCTTGAGTGGACGAAACAGAGGGGAATTGGTTTCAGCAAAGTCGTCAGCTTGGGAAACAAGGCGATGCTCGACGAATCCGACTTTCTGGAGTATCTGGCAAACGATGCCTCACTGACGTCATCCTGATTTACATGGAGGGTGTGAGCGATGGGCGGAAGTTCATTAAAGTAGCAAAGAGAGTTGCAAAGAGAAAACCCATCATCGTGCTGAAGGCTGGAAAATCGCAGAGTGGTGCAAAGGCAGCGTCGAGTCACACGGGTAGTCTGGCGGGAAGCTACGAAGCATACAGAACGGCCTTCAGACAGAGCGGAGTCATAGAGGCTAATTCGGTCGAGGAGCTTTTCGACTTCGCCATGTTGCTGCTAAAGTACAAAAAAGCTGGAAACTTGGCAATTCTTACGAACTCAGGTGGCCCTGGAGTTATGGCTGCCGACGCCTGCGACCAGTTTGGCATACCTCTGGCGAAATTTGAGTTCGAGACAATAAGGAAGTTGAGGGAGTTCTTGCCAGCAGAGTCCAACGTATATAACCCGGTCGATATTCTGGGAGATGCCGACGTCGGCAGGTTCTCACGCGCTCTTCAGGTTCTTTCAGAAGACAGAAATGTTGAAATGATCCTCGCCATACTCACGCCCACGGCACAGATGGATTTTGTAAAGGCTGCTGAGTGTGTTAAAGGAAATGACGTGGTTTGCTGCTTTATGGGTGGAGAGAGTGTCGACGAAGCGGAAAAAATGCTGAGAGCTTCCGGTATTCCGAACTTCTTTGACCCCGTCAGAGCAGTTAAGGCCATTTCAGTTCTCAGGAGATACTCTGAAATTTCTGCAGAGAGGGAAGTAGAGGAGGATGTGAAGATAGACGTGGACTACGATAAAGCCAGAAAAGTTCTCAGTAAACTAATTGCTGCGGGAAACAGGGTTGTCGGGGCAGAAGGACTGCCGCTTCTGGAGGCTTACGGTATTAAAGTAGCACCATACGGAATTGCCAGAACGTACAAGGAGGCAGAGGAGATTGCAGATAGAATTGGCTACCCGGTAGTTCTGAAAGTTGTCTCTCCAGACATTGTTCACAAAAGTGATGTTGGTGGCGTCAAGCTAAATGTTGAGAGAGATTATTTAGAAAAAGCGTTCTTCGAGATCCTCTCAAACGTTGAGGGACGAATGCCGAAGGCGAGAATTGACGGTGTTCTTGTCCAGAAAATGGTGAGTGGTGGTAAGGAGCTAATAGTGGGTATGAAGAGGGATCCTCAGTTCGGTCCGCTCATAATGTTTGGAATGGGCGGAGTTTACGTGGAGGTGCTGAAGGACGTCTCGTTTAGAATTGCACCTATAACCAGAAAAGAGGCATACGAAATGGTGAAAGAAGTTAAGGCGTATCATATTTTAAGGGGGTTGAGGGGTGAAAAGCCTGTTGACATCGACGCGATCGTGGATTTACTTCTAAGAGTATCGAAGCTCAGTGTTGACCACCCCGAAGTACTCGAAATGGATCTCAATCCCGTGAAGGTTTTTGAGAAAGGTTATCTCGTGGTAGATTTCAGAATGGTTTTAGGTAAGGAGGTGAAAACATGAAGTGCTTGTTGGTTTCGTCTGTGGAAGGGTATTCCGGTAAGAGTGGGATGGTAATAGCCCTTGGACTAAAGCTAAAGGAGATGGGTTACGATGTGGGATATTTCAAGGCTTTTGGTGTTAACACCGTCAAAGTTGGAGACAGCATAGTTGAGGAGGACTGCCACATCACAGCCAGGATACTCGGTGTTGAAGAGGATGCGTGTCCTGTAGTTCTCGACAGACCTTATGTCGAATTTGTCACCTCAGTCGACCCAGTAATGCTGAGAAAGACCATCATCGACAGGTTTACGGAAATTTCAGAGGGCAAAGACGTGGTGATAGTGGAGGGTTCGCAAAACTACAAAACTGGGGTGGCAGTTGGCATCGACGACAAGAGCATTGCAGATTTGCTGAATGCCAAAGTTCTTCTTGTAGGAAAGTACGTAAACGACTTTGTTGTTGATGACGTCCTGGCAGCTAAGACAATATTCGGTACGAGGCTGGAAAAAGTCGTATTCAATCACGTTAGCGGATACAAAATGTCCTACATTGAGGGAATCGCGAGAAAAGTTCTGAATGAGGCTGATCTCGACATAGTCGGTGCAATTCCAAGACACCCAGTTCTTGCCGGGTTGTCTGTCGACGAAATTAAAGATGCTATCTCTGGAGAGTATTTGATAGAACCAAGAGAAGATGCAATAGTTGAGCAGGTGTTGATCGGAGCAATGTCTCCCCAGTCTGCTTTGAGATACTTGAGAGAAGCGAGAAATGCAGCCCTGGTTACCGGAGGAGACAGGAGCGATCTTCTTCTTACTGCTCTTGAAATGCCAAACGTAAAATGCCTGATACTTACCGGAAATTTGGAGCCCGTTCAGCTGGTCCTCACTAAAGCTGAAGAAAGGTGCGTCCCCATCATACTGACGGGACACGACACTCTAACTGCAGTTAGCAGACTTGGGAACGCGTTTGGCAGGGCGAGAATAAGAGGTGAGCCGAAGGTGGGTGTAATCAGGGAACTCTTCGAAAGCCATGTTGATGTGAATGCGATCTTGGACTACCTGGGCTGAAGTGAGGTGGTAAATGCTAAGAAAATGACAAGCAGAAGGATAATAGGCAATGTGTCAAAAAAGAGGGCACAGCTCATCCTGTAGCCTCTCGCTGCCGCTAAGTACCCTTGCGAAGCTTTATGTATTCCCATAGAGGATACGAACTCGATAGAGGTGCATTTCCTGGGAGAGCACTCAAGCTCTGCTCGCCACGCTCAGCTTAAAGTGAAAAAAACTAGAGTCGAGAAAATATGCTCCAAGATTTTTGCAGATAGTGAACCACCATTGTTTCAAATCCCGCTCATATGCTTTTATCTCCTGAACGCTGATGTCTTTCAGCTGCAGTTTTTCCAGAAAATCGTTCATCTTGACTCAAAATCACGATGCGGGGGCGGGATTCGAACCCGCGGACCCCTTCGGGACAGGGTCTTAAGCCCTGCGCCTTTTCCTGGCTCGGCAACCCCCGCTTGGAAGAATTTGAGAATTGCTGTTTATGTGCTTTGTGGCCGAATAGTTTTTAATCCAGGTTTTAACTCCTTGCATGGTGGACAAAAAGTTCAGTATCCTTGCACTAATCTCCTTCACAGCATTGGCGATTGTCGTTCTTTACCACAACATCTCTCCTTACTTGACACCTTCTGACCTGATTGCACTTGATAAAGCAAAAAATGTTCAGGTTGTTGGAAAAATTGTGTCTGTCAATGGCAACACTTTCCAGCTTTCGGATGGAAAGAACACCATAACTGCTGTTTACAGTGGGTCGGTTCAGCGGTATGATACTGAAGTCGTGGTTGTTGGGGATTGGGATGGAGAATTGCTGCATGCAAAGCAAGTGCTTCAGAAGTGTCATGCTGAGTACAGAGGTGGTTAGTTGGAGCCGGGCTTCCTGCTGCTTGTAGTCACTCTGGTAACGTCTTTATCAGCTTTTTCACTCTTTTTAGCTAAAAAGGAGAGTCTGGGCGAGCTCTTTCTTTACCTTGCAACCTCCACTGCCTTAGCTGCATTACTGCTGCTCGTAAACTACTTTGTCACCGACACATTTTCGATATGGTACGTTTATGCGAATTCAAATGCCGAAATGCCTCTTGCCTACAAAATAAGTGCGGTTTGGGCTGGAAAGGAGGGCAGCTTGCTTTTGTGGGTAGTGCTCAACCTGCTGGTAACTTCGCTCTATATCAACTGGGGGAAAAAGGATGAGCGGAAGGCCAAGGTTGCTGCGGTAATGACGCTCTTCACGTCTTACCTAATTCTTAGCATCTTGCTTTTCTCAAATCCTTTCGTCGTCATGCCCTACACTCCACCCAATGGAGCAGGACTCAATCCTCTGCTGAGAACTGTGGAGATGATATTTCACCCTCCAGTGGTTTTCCTGGCCTACTCGCTTGCCGCTCTGCTTTACTCTGTAACTGTTGCAAATTCAGATGGTGAAAGAACAGTTGCGCGACTTGTGTGGTTTTTCCTTACTCTCGGGATAGTTATTGGCGGATGGTGGGCGTACAGAACTCTCGAGTGGGGTGGTTTCTGGGGCTGGGATCCGGTGGAGAATGCATCGCTGCTCCCGTGGCTAACTCTGACCGCTTACTTCCACCTCAAAAGAGGTAGGGAAATTTTTGCTTATCTTACATTTTCACTCGTGCTTTTCGCAACCCTTGTCACGAGAAGCGGTATTATAAGCTCAGTGCACAGTTTTGGTGGTGAGGTAAGCGATTACAGCTACGTAATTCCTATTTTGGCCTCATTGGCTCCTTTAATCACCAAAGCAAGACGATTTTCGATTTCAAGTTTCTGCAATCAGAATCTGCCAACACTTTTTCTCTCAGCAGTGGTTGTGGTTTTTCTCGGCACGATTGCCGGAGTTTCCGTTACGGTCGAGAAGGAGTATTACCTCATTACCTTTCTGCCTGTCTTTGCCTTGATAGTGTTGCTCTTGGTGCTGAGATTCAGGGAAACTTCACTGCCTCCGGCACTGGTTCATTTGGGCGTCATTTTTCTCTTTATCGGTGCGACTTCTGTGTGGCTCTTCGAGGAGAGCGTGACCGTCACTGTTGACTCAACCGGGGACTTCTCGCTTCTCGGTTTAAATGTTAGCGAGGATGTGGAAAAATATACCCTCACGGCGTTTATCAGGACTCCGGATGGTGTAATTGCACCAAAAGTTTACGTTTTCAAAATTGCGGGGAACAACCGAGTTTCGTCAGTTGAGATAATCCCCACGGTCTTGTGGGACAACTATTACTCAATCAAAAGCGTGGATTTAGACAGCAGCACTATAACACTCGACTACTACCGTGTTCCGCTGATAAACGCTGTCTGGTTAGGTTCAGCACTTATGATTCTGGGAGTTCTCCTCAGGTTCTCAGGTAAAGTTTTTAAATTGGGAGGCTGAGGAAGAGGCATGGGGAAGACAGGCAGCGTAACGTGGGTGAAGATTAAGAAGAGAAACAGCAATGAGTACAGGCTTGTACCTACCAAGTGGCAGGATTACAAGAAACCTGGACCCAACCAGAAGTACACATCCGACGGAAAGAAGAGAAGGAGAATTAGAAGGTCTCAAAAGTCGATACTCGGAGTCAGGAGTTAAACCTTTTTAAAGGCTGCCAGGTAGTGGTAGCTCAAATTTTCGCTTTTTACGAGTTTCATTTTGCTCAGCTTCTCAATCTCCTCTATGCTTAGCCTCTCGTCAATCGGTGGGCCAAAATCCATTTCTTCCTTCTTCCACTCCGCAACCACCACGTATTCGGCTCTTGAAGCCCACTCCAGGTACTCCTCCGGATTGTCCATCTCGTGAAGTACGTTTGAGAAAAGCACCACGTCGATTTTGAAGTCCACCTCAGGGGGTTTATCAGAGACAATTATTCCGACATTGAGCAGCTTCTCCTCTTCAACCCTCTTTCTGAGAATTTCAGCCATCTCTTCGTTTACCTCAACAGCATAGACCTTTTTGAAAACCCTGGCGAGGGGAACTGTGAGGTAGCCCGTGCCAGCACCAACGTCAAACAGGACGTTCTTCTTCGGCCTGAGGCTCTCGATGAACTCCACTACCTTTTCCGGTGGGAACACCCTCCTTCGCCACTCAGAATCCAGGACGTGTGCTTTTTTTGGGTCAAACCTGTGCTTCATGACCTAAGACGAGTTTGTCCAATAAAAATGGTTTTGGGGTTTTTCACGACCCTCCAAACCTGTCAAGCAGGTACGCGTAGAGCATTGGCAAAGCTATCGTCGCATCGCAGTAAACCGTTACCGCTTTGGCGTTGGGCTTGAGCTTGCACCAGCTCTTCGCTTCCTCAAGAGTTGCTCCGCTGAGCCCACCCCACTGCGGAGAGTCCGTTGTTATCTGCACCGCGTAGTCGAATCCCTCAGCCAGAAGCATGGCCTGCAATGTGAAGTTCTTTGGAACTCCTCCACCCACAACAATAACACCCATATTCTTTTTCTGGAAGCAGAGGTCTATAATCCTGTTTACATCCTTGAGAAAGTCAATCTGAAGGTTTTTGCGGTAAATCATTAGATGCAAACCCACTATTGAATCATGCAGAGTGGGGCTGAAGACGGGAATCTCCTTCTCTGCGGCAATTCTCAGGAAGGACCCTTTATCCGGAATTCTTTTTCCGACCTCCCAAAGAAACTCGTAGCTTGTGTAGACACCTTCAAGTTCTCCAATAACACTTGCAAGAAACTCCTCGACTTTCTCGAAAGCTTCCTGTGCAACAAAAACATCGTAAATCCTGTTGACGTTCTCCTCTGCTAAAGCGGTATCATCAACGTAGCAGCTTCCAATCTCATGTCCAACTCCGAGTGATTCGACGATTTCGTGGACTATGTTTGCTCCAGTGGTTACAAGGCAGCTTATGAAATCATTTTGCATCATTCCGGCCACGATTTTCCTCATTCCGGCAGGAATCATCGCTCCAGCGAGAGTGAGGAAAACAAATGAGTCGTTTTTCACCATCTCTTCACATATTTTTGCCGCCTCTCCTAACCTTCTGGCGTTGAAGGCCGTGCTTCCGAACATCTCTATTAGCTCCGAAACCCTGATTCCACGCTGGATTTCTGGACTGACCACTTTCATGACTCCGCATTGATGCGGGTGTTTAAATCTCTTTCAAAAGGCATATATACAACCTCGCAGTCCGACCTTTTATGAAGGTACTCGTAAGCCCCATGAGTGTTGCTGAAGCGATTGAGGCAATTGAGGGAGGGGCTGATATCATCGATGTGAAGAATCCAGCTGAAGGCTCTCTTGGTGCTAATTTTCCCTGGGTGATTAAAGAAATTTCAGAGCTTGCCAAGAAGTATGGTAAGGAGATAAGCGCGACAACGGGGGATATGCCGTTCAAACCTGGAACAGCGAGCCTTGCTGCACTGGGAGCCGCCGTTGCCGGGGCGGACTACATAAAGGTAGGCCTTTACGGAGTCAAAAACGCTGATGAAGCTTACGAAATGATGGCTGGAGTTGTCAGAGCTGTGAAGGATTATGACTCAAGCAAGAAAGTCGTTGCTGCGGGTTATGGAGATCACTACAGAATCTCATCCGTCTCCCCCCTTGAATTGCCCGAAGTGGTTGCGAAGGCCGGTGCAGACATCGTGATGGTTGACACAGCAGTAAAGGATGGAACATCCCTGTTCGACCACATGAAAATCGAAGAAATTGAGAGGTTCGTTAATCTGGCGAGGGAGAACGGTCTGATGGTGGCTCTTGCGGGGAACATAAGCTGGAACCACATTGAGACTCTCAAAGCGCTCTCACCCGACATAATTGGAGTCAGGTCAATAGTTTGCGAGGGAGACAGGAGTTCGATGATAAAAAGAGAGCTTGTGGTAAAGCTTATGGAAGCGGTGCACGGGTAGAGCAGAGCTTTAAAAGCTCGCTCTCTCCCTCTCTTGTCCCTTTTGCAATCAGAACATCCCCGCTGAAAATCCTCGTGTTGGCGGTGGGCTTCGTTATCCACTCGTTCTTTCTTTTAATTGCCACTACATGCATCCCTGTGTTGCTCTCAACCCTCGCCTCTCCGAGAGTTTTTCCGTTAAGCGGTGACTCCTCAGAGACTGTTATGAGCGTTAGCACCTCATCGGTTTCTCTCATTGCCTCCTTGAATATTGCGGGGATCTCCATCTTGTCCAGCAGAACCTGTGCGATGTCCCTTGCCGCATCTGCTATGAGTTCGGAGCAGTAGGCTATCTCGACAATAGCCATGAGCGGCATCAGCTGCTCGTCGTTGAAGTGGCGGCTGCACTTGAGAACATTCTTTTCAATTTCAAACTTGGTGTTGTCGATAACCTCCTCAATGTAAACAACTTCCAGAGCTATCTCGTCATTTCCGTATATCAGGGAAGAGTATGCAAGGTCAACTGAAAGTTCGGAAAGGTTCTTCATCTCTATGAGCAAATCAACAGCCCTGTCGAGCTCTTCAATTTTGATGTCTGGTGGCTCGGAAGGAGGGGGTATTTGCCTCCCCGCCACCACCTCGTAAAATCTTGGGAGGGCAGTTGGGTCACCTTTCGCAAAAAGCAAATCGCCCTTGTAAACCATCGTGTCTTTGTCAGGGTTGAAAATCCAGCTGAACCCGCGCTTTATGGCAATAACTCTCATTCCCGTTCTCGTATGAAGTCGCACTTCACCAAGGGTTTTTCCTGCAATTTCGGAATTCTCGGGCACTTCAAGCTTCACTACCGTCTCCTCTGAATGGTAAAGCATGAGCTTCACCATCTCGTCAGAGAGTTTGATGTTTCTTAGGACAAGCGAGGAAATGTCTGCAGCAGCACTGCTGATTTTCTGCCCCGCATTGGCTATCTGCAGGATTGAGGAGACTTTCTCGGCTTCCTCAACCCTCCTCGCAGCGAGGATTGACACAACTCTAATCTGCTTCAGCAGGTCGAGCACTCTCCCCTCAAGCTCAAGAACCTCTTCTGCAATGTCCTCATTGTTGTAAAGAATTGCAGAATAGGCAAGGTCGACCATCAGCTCGGTTGTATCTTTAATTTCAACGAGCAGGTCCTTAACAGTACGGGGCATTTCAAGTCTCTTTATTTCTCATCATATATTAATCTTTTTCAACCACTTCCAGCTCCACTTCCTTGCCACTCCTGTCGTAGCATTTCCAGCTGCTCTCGTCGTAGGGGTAGCAGACTATGATGTGGTATTTCCCAAAGCGGGTGAAGAGGCTAAATCTTCCTCAGATGGCCTGCAGCTTGGTGAAGGGTGGCTGTGGACAGTCCCAAAGACCTTCATGCCGATTGGCAGCATGTCGAGGTGGATTACTGCTGAGACGGAGCCGGAGACAAATGGAAGGAAAATAAGCTCATCCATAACATCCTTGCTTCCGCTCAGCAAAGCGACGAACTCATCTGGATGAGCGCTTTTAGCCGCTTCCAGAATGGTTTTGAGCAGACTTTTTGAAATTTTCACAGGAACTCCCTCGGATCAGCTATGTAACCTTTAACCGCACTTGCTGCTGCTGTGGCTGGGGATGCAAGGTAGATTTCCGCGTTAGGATTGCCCATCCTGCCCTTGAAGTTTCTGTTCTGCGTTGAGATGCAAACTTCTCCATCAGCAAGAACTCCTTGGTGAATTCCCACACATGGTCCGCAGCCGGGGTTGAGAACCATTCCACCCGCTTCAACAAATGTTCTTATCAAACCTCTCTCAAGAGCCTGCAGGTAAACTCTCCTGCTAGCCGGAACAACAATTAGCCTGACACCTTCCTTTACCTTTCTGCCCTTCAGGATTTTGGCAGCAACCTCCAGGTCTGAAATTCTGCCGTTTGTGCAGGTGCCGATGTAAACCTGGTTCACTTCTATACCCTCAACTTCTTCAATTTCTGCAACGTTGTCAACGTTGTGGGGCTTTGAGACAACGGGTGTAAGGGATGACACGTCCATGTAAATCTCCTTTTCATATTCAGCACCCTCGTCTGCCTTAACCTCCCTGAAGTCCTTTTCTCTCCCAAGCTCGGCAAGGAATCTTCTCGTGTTTTCATCGCTCTCGAAAATCCCTGCTTTAGCTCCGCATTCAACCGCCATGTTTGAGATTGTTAACCTCTCCTCGACAGTCATGCTCTCAGCACACTCTCCGTGGAACTCCAGTGCCTTGTACGTGGCACCATCTACACCAAGGTCACCTATGAGCTTCAAAATCACGTCCTTGGCGAAAACACCCTTGGGCAGAGAACCGTCAAGCTGGACTCTGAAGCTTTCAGGCACTCTGAACCAGTTTTTGCCGAGAGCAATGGCAACAGCCACATCTGTTGAGCCCATTCCAGTTGAGAATGCTCCAATTCCGCCGTAAGTGCATGTGTGGCTGTCTGCCCCAACAGCAAGGTCGCCAGGCCTAACGTAGCGCTCCACCATTATCTGGTGGATTATCCCCTCTCCGGGTGGATTGAAGTCAGCTCCAACCTTTTTTGCAAACTCGTAGATGAACTTCTGGTCGTTGCTCAACTCCTTTCTCGGGGAGGGAGCGGCGTGATCGACAAAGAAGTGCGTTCTGTCAGCAGCCCTAATCTTCGTTCCGAGCTCCATCAGCTGTCTTATCGCCAAAGGAGCAGTTCCATCCTGCAGGGCTATCTGGTCAATCTCCGCTACAATTATGTCCCCGGCGTAAGCGTCACTTTTTGATTTTTCGCTGAGTATTTTTTCTGCAATTGTTTTGCCCATACAGCAAGTTGATTCGGTGCTTTTTAAGTTAACTGCTTTGGCCTTTAGGCGAGCTGAATGGCATAGGTCTGCAGCGAGTGTGGGGCTGTTGTTCAAAGTCGGAGTTAGAAAAGCCTTAAATACTTTTTTAATGAAACTCTCATAGTGTTGGTTAAGAGACTTGAAGAGCTGCTTGACAAAAAAGTCTCGAAGAAGACGGAAGCCGCTGTGGTGGTGCCGGTTTTCGACGAGAAATGCCCGAAACTTGTAATGATAAAGCGATCAAAAGGTCTGAACAGAAGTGCCGGACACATAGCCTTTCCAGGCGGGATGATTGAAGATGGTGAGAACGAGGTTGAAGCAGCTCTTAGAGAATTTGAGGAGGAGCTTGGGATAAATCCTGAATGTGTTGACGTTCTTGGATTTTTGAGGCCGCGAGAGGTTCACGAATACAGAATAATGATTTGTCCCGTTGTGGGGATGATAAGGACGCTCGATTTTGTACCAGATGGGAGAGAGGTAAGCAAGGTTCTCGTGGATGAACTCAGGAAAGTTCTAAAGTCAAGAAGGGTGGCGGACTGGGGGCCCAACTTCGAGTGTGCAGGGCAGCTAGTCTGGGGGGCGTCGAGCAGAGTTTTGGACGACCTTTATTTGAGGATCGTGAGAAGATACGGATCTGTGGATGCGTTTTTGAGGGGATTTAGACATTAAGTCGTGAATTGACGTTGATCATGAATTACAGTTAAGGTAAATTACTTATTTTTCTGAGTTCCAGTAAGGGTATGCTTCTCAACGAGAAAGATTTCAAAAATGAGGGAGTGAAGATTGCAGCCTTTCTAATGGCCGAATCGGCGAGAACTGCCCCCAAGTCCAAGGGCGAAGACACGATCGAAATCATTTACGTTGACGGAGAGGATATGGAGAAGATTGCCAGTCAGATGGAAAAAATGGCTGAAGGAGGGGACAAGGATTTTGTCAGAGATGCGGAGAGTGTAAGAAAATCGCAGGCGATATTGCTGATTGGTGCCAGAGGAGACAGGACTGTGGGGGTTAACTGCCAGGCATGCGGGTTTGAAAGCTGCTCCGAATTCAAGAAGGCTGAGAGGAGAGGGGAGAACTTTGTGGGGCCTAACTGTGCCTTCAGGATGATTGACCTCGGCATTGCTCTCGGCTCAGCGGTGAAAGTTTCGGCAATGCTCGGGATTGACACGAGAATCATGTACAGAATTGGAATCGCTGCAAAGAAGCTTGGTATGGTTGATGCAGATGTTGTGATGGGGATTCCGCTGTCGGCAATTGGCAAGAGCCCCTTTTTCGACAGGACGCCTAAGAAATAGTGGCAGAAATCTGCAAGGATTGAATGGAAAAAAAGATTAATCCATTACCTTCAACTATATTTCGTGAAGGTAGCACTCGGTGGAACCTTCGAGCCGCTGCATGAGGGGCACAAGAAGCTTATAGATGTGGCAATAAAGCTTGGAGGGAAGGACATAACAATAGGCATTACCAGCGATAGAATGGCGAGAGCGAGAATAAGAAGTGTCCTGCCCTTCTCAATTAGGGCGGAGAACGTGAGGAGGTATGTCATAAGAAAATATGGATTCGAGCCTGAAATTGTTAAAATTACAAACCCTTACGGAAAGACTCTCGAAGTTGACTTCGAGTACCTTGTTGTTTCGCCGGAAACCTACGAAATGGCTTTGAAGATTAACCAAAAGAGGGAGGAGCTTGGAAAGAGAAAAATAACCATAGTGAAGGTCGACTGGATTATGGCGGAAGATGGCAAGCCAATTTCCTCAACGAGGATTAAAAGGGGGAGATTGACAGATACGGCGGAATCATTTAGATTCAGGTGTTTTCCAGCAGGAAGAGCTCGTCAAGCGTGTTGAGAAAAAGAGCCTCGTAAAGGCCTGGCTGCTTTTCCAGTATTACTTTCCCTCTGACAAACACGTAGTGTCTGAAATTGGCAGGAAGAAGGTCAATTGGCACGACATCGACAGGAATGGAAAGTTCATCCTCAAGCTTCACTCCGAGTTTGATGTAGTATTTGAGGTCCTTGTTTGTTGAGTAAACTGCAATATCCACGTCGCGAAACTTATCCGATTCAACGAAGCTGCCAAAGAGTATGGCAAGCAAAACACCCTCCCTTTCCAGAACCTGCCTGATTTTCTCCTTAACACCTTTCTTGTTCTTGTAGTATTTAAATTCTGAACTCATTCCGAATCCTCTCAATGAATTTTTCAACTGCTTCAAAATCTCCCTTTATGCTTTGGTAAATCATGTGGTCGTCAACGGTCCAGTATCTGTGAACAAGGATGTTTCTGAGTCTCATCAAGCTTGAAATTTCTTCTCGCACATCTCTACCAATGATTTTTCTCTCTTCAAGTAGAATTAAGGCTTCGTGAATGTTATCTGGACTTTTGTTTAGCACTTTTCTCACGATGTGGATGGCCAGAGCACTCAAAGCCTCGGAAATTGCTACGATGCTGTACCTAACCGCTAACCTTTCTGCTTTAGTCATTCTCTCGTAATCCTTTGATGTCAACTCCCTTATAGACTCTATTGAATCGTAAATGTCCCTGATAAGCCTCTCAACGAAACTTCGGTTTATCACATAGCCTATTCATACCAATCCTTTAAAAATTTTCCAGTTTGCAAAAATAAAAAGATTTAAATCGCTTCTACCAAACAAAAAGCTGGTGATAGCATGAAAGTGAACGGTGTCGAGGTTGAGGAGACTTTTGCTGAGGCCTTCGATATAAAAATTGCGAGGGTTTTGATAACGGGCTACGACTATTACTGGGCCTGGGTTGCTGCAAACGAGGCTACAGGGTTTGGAACTTCAGTAATTATGTGTCCTGCCGAGGCCGGAATCGAACTTAAGGCCAAGCCCTCCGAAACTCCCGACGGTAGACCTGGCTATTACATCCAGATCTGCCACATGAGCAAGAAGGGACTTGAGGAGCAGCTTCTGGCCAGGCTCGGCCAGTGTGTTTTAACCGCACCAACAACCGCTGTCTTTAACGGACTACCTGATGCGGAGGAAAAGTTTGACACGGGCTTTAAGCTCAAGTTCTTCGCCGATGGTTACGAGAAAGAAGTGGAAGTTGGGGGGAGGAAGTGCTGGGCAGTGCCCATGATGGAAGGAGACTTCATAATTGAGAACGACATTGGATACACCAACGGAATTGCTGGAGGAAACTTCTTTATAATGGCGGAAACCCAGCCATCGGCCCTCGCTGCTGCAAAGGCTGCTGTTGATGCGATAAGTGATGTTGAGGGTGTAATCACACCATTCCCGGGAGGAATTGTCGCTTCAGGCTCAAAAGTTGGGGCTAACAAGTACAAGTTCCTGAAAGCTTCAACCAATGAGAAGTTCGCTCCGAGCATAAGGGATCAGGTCGAGGGAACTCAGATTCCAGAGGGAGTTAAGGCTGTCTACGAGATCGTCATCAACGGTCTCAATGCTGACGCCATAAAGGAGGCAACGAAGGTCGGCATACTGGCAGCAACAAAGATTCCGGGAGTCGTGAAGATTACTGCCGGAAACTACGGAGGAAAGCTCGGAAAGCACATAATAAACCTGAACGAACTTTTCTAAATTTTTTATTTATGAAAACCATCCTGACAATCTCCGGCCTCGACCCTTCTGGTGGGGCTGGCGTTCATGCTGACATAAAAACTGCAAGGGCGATAGGCCTGTATCCAGCCTCGCTTATTGCATCTCTGACCATTCAAAACACTTGTGGAGTTAAGACGGCCATTCCTGTTGAAGCCAACGTTCTCAGGGAGCAAATCAGGGCAGTCGTTGAGGACGTGAAAATTGACTGCATCAAAATTGGCCTAATCTCATCAACTGAGGTTGCCAAGACTCTGGCCAGGGAGATTGCCAGACTGGATGCACCAAAGGTTCTTGACCCAGTAATTTTTGCTGGCGCTGGTGGAAGAATAGGTGACGCAGAGGCTTACAAAACACTCTTGAAACACGTAAACGTGGTAACGCCAAACCTGACGGAGGCGCGAGTGTTGTTTGAATCAAGCAAATCAGAAGACGTATTTCAGGAAGCCAGAGAGCTCGCCCTAAAAGTAAGCAAAAAATACGGCTGCAACGTGGTGATTACGGGAGGAGAGCTTGGAGGTGTGGACGTGGTCTGCGAGGCGGGGAGAATTTACACCGTCACAGCTGAGTTCTCTCCCGTGAACATACATGGCACAGGCTGCGTTTACAGCACATCCCTTGCCTGCTATCTTGGCTTGGGAAATTCACTGGAAAATGCAGTCAGGAAGGCCAGAATTTTTGTTCTTGAAAGTGTAAAAAAGGCTTTAAGGCCAGGAAAATGCTTTCCTGTCGTCAACCCTTAGAACAGAATCCTTTCCAGGTCATCTCCTCCATAGAAGATTTCCTGGATGGCGTCGTAGATGTCTTCAAGGCCGTAGCCCGTAATAGCGGAAGCGGGGATGAGAGGTCTGAACAAACCGGCTTCCTTCAGCAGTAGAAAGAGCTCAAGGTTGAGTGTCTTTCGCTCCAAATCGAGACTGTCGTAAAGAGTTTCGGGGTCCTCGCTCCATTCTATAACTTTTTCAAGCTCCCTTTCTGCCAGAAGGTCTGATTTTGACAGGACAAGTACTTGAGGTATTTCAAGCCTAAAAACTGCTGAGGAAGCCATGAATAGCATTGAAAGATATCCGGATGGTGTTTTGGACACCACAGGGTCGAAGAGGTAAACCATAACGCTTCTTTCGGGATTGAGAGCGTTTACGAGTATTCTGCTGCTTTCTCTAAGTGTGAAAAGCTCCAGCTGACCGGGGGTGTCTATCAGAACGTACTCTGCTGACGAGAGCTGAATCTCGTCTCTTATATCGTCGATAATGGTTGAGAGTAGGTCTGCACCAATTATCTGTGCCCCATTTGGCCCTACGTTGTATCTGCCCATGATATCGTCGAGTGTGAACCACTCCCGTACATCGATATCTGCGGAATACGGGAGATAGTCTGCACCGGGATCAAGGTTTACGGTCAAGTAATCCAGCCTTTTCAAGTCAAACCAATCTGCAATGGCTTTTGTCATGTAAGTCTTCCCAGAACCCGCAGTACCCGTGAAGTAGATGAAAATCTGCTCCATAAAATAGCTAAGAGTTAGGGTTCAAAACTTCTACCCTGTATTTGGTTCTCAGCCCCTGAACGTATCTCTTGGCATCTACGACAAAGGGGCAGTAGCTTGGACATCCCCCTCCCTTAACACCCTGAATGCGGCAGTTTGTGCTGTTACTGCAGTCAACAACCTCTATCTTGCTCCCATTCACATAGATAACTGCAGTGTGCCTCCTGTTTTTCACCTGAAGGATGGTGCTTTCTGCAGTAATCATCGTTTTAATCATGCAGTATTTCCACATAAAAAGTTTTCCATTTTTCGACATTTAACGTAAAAAAATTCAGTGTTTATGAAATGCTGGGTATAGCTTATCATACGTCTCCTCCAGAGCTTCTGGGATGATTTGCACGTCTGCGAGGACAGGCATGAAGGATGTATCCCCATTCCATCTCGGCACAACATGGATGTGCAGGTGGGCAGCAATCCCTGCCCCTGCGACCTTGCCAATGTTCACTCCAACGTTGAATCCGTCAGGGTTCATGGCCTCCCTTATCGCCTCTATCGAGAGCTTGATGAGCTTCATGGCTTCAGACATCTCCTCTTCAGTCATATCCTCTATGGAAGGAATGTGGCGGTAGGGGTTTACCATCACATGACCGGGATTGTAGGGGTTGCGGTTCATTATGACGTAGCAAGTTTTTCCTCTGTAGAGTATCAGGTTCTCCCTGTCTCTATTTTCCTTGGGAGCGGTGCAGAACACGCAATCTTTCGGCTTTGGAGCGAGAACGTACCTTATTCTCCATGGAGCAAAGATTCTCTCCATGACGGGAATATTTTTTGGGGTATAAATATCTTGTTCGGGTTTACACCCGCAAATTTTCATTGTCAAACTCTCAAACAGATTTAGTAACAAAAACTCAAAAACAAATCTCTCCTCTCCAGAGCCTTTCTCTCCACATCTTTTCTGTTTTCTCCCGCAGCGAGAATCGAAACGAGCGGGTCATTTCTGCTGTACCTCTCCCCTTCACCCGGCACATCAGCGTAAAAAGGATTGCCAGCAAGGTTTTTTCTAATCCTAACATCCTGTGCAGCGAAAAGGATGGCTCTGAGCCCGAATCTTCTCGGCTTTACCCTCTCAGGCAGTTTTTCTTCAAAAGCCTCAACATGCATTCTGAAGAGATTAACGTCACAGCTCCACTCAATGCTGTCCAAGGAGCCCTGAAATCTCGGATTGATTTCCAGAATATACGGGCTGTCAGCCAGAACAAAGTCCACACCAACTGAACCCACCAATCCGAAAAGCTCAACAGCTTCAACAGCAAGCCTTTCAAGCTCCCTTCTGATTTCTTCATCCACAACAAGAGGAGTCAAATTGCCAGAATACCTGAAACCCGAAGCCCCCATCTCCTTCCAGCCTGCGTAGATGTAGTTGCATGTCAGCGGAACAGCCCTACAGCCGTCTGCGATAACGGACACGCTGCATGGTGTGCCGATGATAAACCTCTGCTTGATAAAGCCCTTAGGGACTTCCTCTCCTATCATTACCTCTTCTCCCCCTCCTCCAACTACTGGCTTGACTATGCCCCTTTCCCCTTCTCCAAGAAGCTCGGGATATGGTAAACCGGCCTTTTCAAGCTCCCTGTAAAACTTAAGCTTGTTGGCGACCTTCTCAACCTTCTTGTAAGAATTGCAGAGCATCTCTCCCCTAACATTTATCAGCTCGTAGCCCGAGCAAAGTACTATTTTAGCGCCAAGCTCCTCTGCCTTCTCCTCTACTTTTCTTGCCACATCGCTCTCATCAGACTCCCCTTCAACCCTCTCCACTTCCCTGCAGTATATGCTCAGGTCAGCATCTGCGAATTTCGTTATGGCAAAGACCAGATAGCCAGCTTTTGCTGCTGATTCAGCCACATTCCTTACGTTGTTCCCCGCTACAAGCACCTTTTCAGGCATCTTCTTATAACATCATCTTCTTCACTGCGGTAAATATCCTCCATGCTTCCCTTCCCAGCAACGTCGAGCCCTCTAATGACAACTGCGGGAATTCCATCCCCACCCTCTCCCATTAGCAGGTTGGCAAAGGCTGCTATTTCATCCGCAACACACTCAACCGTAACCTCAAGTTCTCTCCCGTAGAGGTCTTTCTGCCCTATCCAGTCCCTAATGGCCTTCACCCAGCAATGCCGATTGCAAATCCCACCACTCCCTTTCTGAAGCACCTTCCGTTTGTGTCGGTAATTATGACTCCAACTCTTTTACCCGTCAGCTCCTGAATCCTGCTTCTCAACTTTTCAGCACTTTTGTCCGGATTAAGTGGCGGGAGCAGAATCCACCCCTCCTCCACATTGGAAGCGTCAATTCCTGCATTAACGCAAACATTCCCGAATTTGGCTTTGACGAGCAAAAATGGGAAGTCAAGCAGAACCTCTTCACTCTCCTCCAGCACTGCCTGAACGAACTCTGCTGGTTTTCCTATTCTTTTCGCTATCTCCTTTGCCCTTTCAGACGGCTTGAAGTCATCAAGCCTCCCGACTCTTCCCTCAGCCTTAGAGACGACAGTGGAGCAAACTACCAGCACATCGCCATCCTCAAGTCCCACTCTGCTTGTGATTAGCTCTGCCAGGTCGTCGCCTTCCTTAATCAGCGGCAATCCCTTTACAGGAAAAACTTCAACCTTCATGCTCTGAAAGGAACCGGAATATCACTTCGAGCATCTCTTCTCTGTCGAGAAGCTGCTGCACAGCACCCTGTGCCACATCTTTCCTCCCTCCACCGCTTCCCTTTGCCACCCTGCCTATCTCCTTAATAAGCTCCCGAGCGTCGTACTTCTGCCCGCTGAAGGTCACGACGAAAACCTTTCCCTCTCCCTTTGCCATCAGGCATCCAACCGCTCCCTTCTCTGCCAGCCTCTCTCCGAGCTTCTGCAAGGCCTGCATGTCCGCATCAACAACCTCTGCCACAACCTTAACCGAGTCGAATTCCTCAGCCCTCTCCATCAGGATATCTGCCCTTAAGTCTGCAATCTCAGACTTCAGCCTCTCGATTTCTTTCCTCTGCTCCTTCCACTCCTCAAAGAATCTCTCTACGGTTTTCGGCAGCTTTGCAGGTTCAACTCTTAGAATAGAACTCGCTTCCCTCAGCAGTTTTTCCATCTCCTCAACAGCCTCAATGGCAGCCTCTCCAGCGGCAAACTCGAACCTTATCACTCCGTCCTGTATGGACTCAACTTTCAAGATTTTGAGCATCCCAATCTCTCCTGTGGAACGGCAGTGAGTTCCACCACATGCCTGAACGTCGTCTCCAACCTGCACTACTCTTATCTTGCTTCCAGGTGGAACTCCTCCCTGATACAGTCTGAAGCCGTAATTCCTCTCGGCCTCAATTCTGTCCATCCAGGTCCATTTTATCGGTTTGTTCGCCAGGATTTCCCTGTTTGCGAGCATTTCGATCTCTCTTATCTCCTCCTCTGTTGGTCTGCGGAAGTGCGTGACGTCAAGTCTCGCCTTGCTGAACTCCTTCCTCGCTCCAGCCTGCCAGACGTGATTGCCCAGAACCTTCTGAAGTGAGTATAGCAGAACGTGAGTTGCTGAGTGATGCCGCATGTGCCTCCATCTCACGTCAGGGTTTATTACTCCCTTAACTTTTGCCCCAATCTCGGGCTTCGCTCCCTTTACAGCATGCAGCACAACTCCATCAGTCTCCACAACATCAACGACTTCAAACTTGGCTCCATCGGAAATCAGAAAGCCCACATCGTTGTCCTGCCCACCGCTTTCAGGGTAGAAGGCACTCCTGTTCAAAATCACAAAATCGCCCTCAACACCAATAACCTCTGCTTCAAACTCCAGAAGGGTTGGGTCATCGTAGTATAGCTTCTCAGTACTTGGATATTCGTTTTGAAGGATTATTTTCTTTTCCTGAACCTTTTCAGCCTTGGAGTGCCTCTTCGCCAGCTCAGCGTAAATGTCCTTTGGCATTTCCACCTCAGCCCCTTTCTCCAAAGCAATGCTAACTGCAAGCTCAACGGGAATGCCGTGAGAGTCGTACAGCTCAATCAAGTCATCCTTCTCCAGTTTCTTTTTCCTCTCAACGAGCCTCTCAACAAGTCGTGTTCCTTTGGAAACCGTTGCTCGGTACCTTTCCTTCTCAAGTTCAAGAATCTCCTGAATGGTCGCTAAAGGCACATCAAACTCGAAACCGAGTATTCTTTTGTGCATTTCAATCAAATCGTAAAGGTCAAGAGTTAGTTCAAGCTCGTCAGCGAGCCTGAGACTTCTCCTTATCATCAGCCTTGCCAGATAACCAGCTCCTGCATTTGACGGAACAAGCCCGTCACCGAGCATGAAGAGGATGCATCTGGTGTGATCAGCAAGCGAATAGACCTTTTCGAGGGGGACAACGATGCCTTCAAGCTCCTCGACGCTAACGCCAACAGTGTTAGCAACACTCCTTCTTAGCTGATTTAGCTTCTCTCCTCTCAACTCGCCCATTATTCCTGCGAGCTTGGAACTTTCAGCCACAATCCTCTTTACTCTCTCATCCTCCTGTTGAAGCTCACGTTGCTGTTGTCGATAATTGTGTCAACAACTTTGGGGAAAATGGCATCATAAACAGTTGGGGTCCCCTTACTCGCCCACACAAACCTTTCAAGGCCGTAGCCAGTGTCAACAATGTAGTTATCCATTTTCCTGTATCTCGCACCCTTTATTTCTATATCTCCCCCGGGATGCTCCTCAAGATTCATGAAAACCAGTGTGGCGACTTCGAGACCTCCAACTATAGCCTCAAGACAGGGGCCAGCGTTACCACCGCCCGCCCAGGGCTCCTCTTTGTAAACTATATCCTCATTCTTCACACCAAGCTCGTTGAGAAGCTCCGTGCAGTAAGCGACGGTCTCATTCTTCCAGTATATTTCTTTTCCGGGGTAGTTGAAAGCATGATGGGCCATCATCTCGAAGAGTGTGAGATGCCTTCCAGTTCTGCCTACACTGTCCAAATCGTCAAGTCTGATGCACGGCTGGGAGATTGTGAGGGGATTTGCTGGTGGGGGAACCACGCCTGATGTGACGAAAGGCTGAAAGTCGGCAATAGAGGCAATTGTTAAGTAGATGTCCGCTCTCCACCTTGCAACAACAGGATAGCGTTCGATTCTGCCGTGACCTCTTTTTTCAAAAAAGCTGAGGTAGTATTCCCTCATCTCGTCAAGCTCGAAGGGCCTTTTGAAGACGGGATTGCCAATAAAGCTGTAACTCTCACATGGTGGGTCACCGCAGATTTCTCTGTCCGGATTAGCGGTCCAGAAGTGCTTGCCGCACTTGGGACATCTCTTCCTGACGAATCCGTTTTCAGTTAGAAACGTGATATCCAAATACTCCTCATCGAGAGTCATCGGATGCCCTTTGCATTGGATGTTTATATCTCTTGCCTTCGCATTTTTCAGTACGCCTTTACATGAACCTTTACCCTGGCTGTCTTCTCTATTACCTTCAGCTTCCTTGACTCCCATGGAGCGATGAAGGTTATCGCTTCACCCCTCTTCCCCTCTCTGCCTGTTCTGCCAGTTCTGTGGATGTAAGCTTCAGGGTCTTGCGGGATAGAGTAGTTGACCACGTGAGTGAGGTCTTTCACGTCAATCCCTCTTGCCGCTACATCTGTCGCGACGAGGATTCTGGTGTAGCCTTTTCTGAACTTTTTAAGGATGCTCTCCCTTTTGTGCTGAGGTATGTCCCCATTCAGCGTATCGGCCTTGTAACCCCTCGCTCTGAGCTTTCTTGCTAACTCTCTCGTTTCCTTTTTCGTCTGGCAGAAAACGATGCCGTAAAAGTTATTCTCGTCGAGAATTCTGCACAGATGCTCGAATTTTCTTTCGGGGTTAACTTTCAGACATCTGTGTTCGACATTTTCGGGAGCAATCCTGTTGTGAACTCTCACAACCTCGTACTCCCCCATGTAGTTCCCTGCAAGCCTTAAAACCTCTGGAGGCATTGTTGCGGAGAACATCAGAACACGCCTGTTCACGCTTGTATGCCTCAGAATTCTCTCGATGTCGTCGATAAAGCCCATATCGAGCATCCTGTCAGCCTCATCAAGAACGAAGTATCTGACTTTTTCGAGAGAAAGTGTTCTCCTCTCAAGATGGTCGATAACTCTTCCCGGCGTGCCCACGACTATCTGCACACCTCTCCTCAACCTGTCAATTTGGGGGGCTATTGGCTGCCCACCATAGACTGCAAGGACGTATACTCTTTTACTTCCTCTGAGAGACTCAATCTCGTCTTTTACCTGCAAAGCCAGCTCCCTTGTAGGTGTTACTACTATTGCCTGCACATCCCTGCTTTTTTCATCCACAAGGTCGAGTATTGGAAGGGCATAGGCTGCCGTTTTTCCCGAGCCAGTCTGGGCCTGACCGACTATGTCCTTCTCACCTTCAAAAAACCTTGGTATGACTTCCCTCTGAATTTCCGTGGGCTTTTCAAAACCCTTTCTCCTAACAGCATTCAAACCGTTTTCTGAAATTCCCAAATCTTCAAATTCCACTTTATTCACCTCTTTTTTAATGGAGAACAGAACTGCACGAATGTTCTATTCTTTCGCTTGCTGAACTTGGCTGAGGTGTATATAAAGCCTTTGTTTTAAATTCTTCAAATTGCAGGTAAGCTCATATCGTATTGCTGACTTCGTCATTGCTTACGGCCTGGAAAAGGACTGAAAGACGTATTAAAGACTTGGGAAGCAGCGGCAATAATTTGGGCCTTCAACAGCCAACAGCCAATAAAGCTAATAAATATCCATGACGAAAAGTTGTTATGAGGCTGAAAAAAGAGGGGGCGGAACTGAGAATAATTGTAGGAGAAGAATTTCCGTACTTTGTTGATAAGTTTTTAAACGATACGCTGCCCGTAACTGCATACTACTCCAAGAGTGGCAAACTCGCCCAGATACATTGTTCTGATTACTTTTTGAAAGGCGATGCGTCTGAATGCTTTATCCCCGAAAATATGCCAGTAAGAAAGTATGTTTTCACATTCGGTCGGGAGAATATGACTCCAAAAATTTGTGCTGACAGCCATTCTGATTTCTGGTCTCTTGTTAGTGAATTTGAACGAAATGAGATGATGGTAGTAGAACGTGCAGATGGTGGAGAAATCGAATACCACGATAGATACAGGATAAGGGAGGATTTCCTGAACGAGTGGTTAGAGAATGGATGGTTCTTGGACTTTGAGAGAGCCATCATAGAGAGCGTGTACTTCAAAATAAGCTTTACTTTTACATTTCCAGCGAAAGCTACGATTTTGACACTGAGGATGAGTTTAAAGAAGTTATTTCAAGATTTTTGGAGGAAATGGGCTATGATGATTTAGAATTCAACCGGAAGGGTGAATTCACATTAGTTAAAGCAAGAAGGTACGGAAAAAAGGAAAAATTTCTGCTAGTAATGTCAGAATACGATGAGGAGAAAGATGAGGTGGAGGTTGTCACCAAAGAAGTGTTGGAAGATGTGGTAAGAAGGATAAGAGGAAGTGTTAGCATAATAATGAGTTCTGAAAATGATTTGGAAGAGGGGGCTTTGCAATGGGTCAGAGAGCGAAAAATAGATGTAAAGACAATCGATGAGTTCATGAAAGAGGTTATGCTTGAGAGATGGAAGGAAAACGACAGAATCGCTGAAGAAGAACCAGAGTTTTGGGAGGATGCTATTAGAGACATCTTCGGTAGCTGATTAAAATTTCCAAGACCTTCGAAGACTGTAAACAAAGCTTATGCCTCTCAAGGACTGAACATCAGCAGAAACTAATGTTTTAGAATAAATGTGCCCGGACCGGATTTGAACCGGGGACTATGCGGTCTTCAGCCGCACGCTCTCCCTGGCTGAGCTACCCGGCTCATGTCATTGTAGCCCATTAGTATTTTAATCTTTTTGGTTGGTGTTGGTGAGGAAGAGTTTTAAAGCACCCCGAAAACTCCTATTCATGGAAAAGCTTCCCCACCTTCTGAGGCACTGGGTTGAGCATACAAAGGAGCACAGAGAAAGATTCGAGGAGGTTGCGAGCAAAATTGAAAGCACGCATCCGGAAGTAGCCGAAAAACTCAAAGAGGCTGCAGAGAAATACAGGGAAGTTGAGGGAATTCTTAAAAAAGCTTTGGATATAGTAGGGTGACAGGATGTTCAGCCTCAGGGTGGAATCAGAAGAGGGATTTTGCAAAATAAGGCTCTATCCTGACCATCCAGAGTTTTCAATAGGAGGGTATGGCAGGGATGACGTTCTGGTGTTCAAGGGTGCTCCCGTAAGTCTCTCTGCGATTCAGAAAATGCTTGAAAGAGAGTTTGGAGATGTTCTCGTAAACTTCAGAGAGAACTCAATAGAGATCGAAATGCAGCGAATGGACTGCTCTCTTGTCATCGAAGATGTTGCGAGTGCCGTTAGAGAAATGATGGAAAACGCTGCCAGAGACCTAGACGAGATTGAGGAAGTCATCAAGGAATCGCTTGAAAAGTATATGAGAAGAGTTGGGGGGAGCAACGGCAACTAATCTATTTTCATTCTCAAGAGTAAAATTGCGAGAGAAATGGCAGCAGCAATTGCTGCAGAGTGCGTTAAACTAAAGCCCGAAATTTTTAAGACGATTGTAACGATTGCAAATGTCATAATAACCGAACCCGAAATTGAGAGGTTCTGAAGTGATCTCATTAGATTTTCACGTTGCTCGTCCTTCACTCACTCTGCTCAACCCAGGGTTCAAAAATAATTTTTGCCTTCAGACGGTGATAACAATAAGTAGCAAAATGAAAAAACAGCCTATCAAGCGATTTCTTCTTTAGCCGAGAATTCCCAGTTGAAGTGCAAGAAGGCCGAGTGCTACAACTGAGAGCATGACTACGTCTTTTACCTCGACTACCGCTTTCATATTTTGGCATTGGACCTGTTGTTATTTAAATTTTTTCCTTATTATATAATTACTATTGTAATCATCATTATGAGGTCCTCTCGGTCAGTAAATTTTTTTGCCCAAATGCTAAAAAGTTGCATGGTAGATGAGGTAAAAGAGTACATGTACAAAAACGACAGACTCTTTGAACTTCTCGGTGTAAGAATTTTGGAGATGAAGGAAGGATATGCAAAGGTTGAAATGGTCGTAAAAGATGAGCACCTTAACGCTGCTAACGTTTGCCACGGTGGTGTCATTTTCTCCCTCGCTGATTTGGCCTTTGCGCTGGCAAGCAACAGCCACGGAAAGCTAGCTCTTGCTATCGAGGTGAGCATAACCTACATGAAAGCTGCTGTTGAGGGCGACAAGCTTATTGCGGAGGCAAAGGAGGTAAATCTCGGAAACAAAACTGCAACATACCTTATGGAGGTCAAAAATTCCTCAAATGAGCTCATAGCCCTCGCAAAGGGGACTGTGTACAGAGCCAATAAGGACTTTCCTCCTACTTCCTGACGATGTTCACGAAGTTCTCCAGAATTTGGAGCCCCACTTTTCCGCTCTTCTCAGGGTGGAACTGGAAGCCGAAGTAATTCCTCCTCTCAACTCCTGAGGCAAAGTCTATTCCGTAGTCAGTCTTGGATATCACAAATTCATCGTCAGTTTGCATGTAGTAAGAGTGTACGAAGTAAACGAACTCACCGCTCTCCACACCATCCAGAATTTCCGTTTCCTTCGTTATTTTTAATGTGTTCCAGCCCATGTGTGGCACCTTCCCAACGCTTGGGGGGAACCTTACCACTCTCCCCGGGATGTAATCCAATCCTCTGTGAATACCCCCCTCCGTGCTCTCTGTGGCGAAAAGCTGCATTCCGAGGCAGATACCAAGTATTGGGACTTCAAGAGAATCGATAATGTCTCGAATCAAGTTGAGTTTCTCAATTGCTGACTTGAATGCTCCGACACCTGGAAAAACAACTCCTGATGCACTCATTATTTTCTCCGGGTCATCAGTAACCGTTGTCCTTGCCCCCACAGTTTCAAGTGCCTTCGATATGCTCTTTAAGTTGCCCACACCGTAGTTGACTATGGCAATCATCGCAGGAGTTTGGGAAAAAGGATTAATTAAGGTTGTTCTACTCAACTCATGTACAGAATCGTCGAGGCTCCAAATTCAGGCAGGTATCCGTTCAGCCACAGTTTGCTGATTGGAAAAAGCTGCATTATTGACACAGGCGCGGGAAAGGCACTTCTTCCGCTGAGGGTTGACTATGTCCTCAACACCCACTGGCACGAGGATCATATAGCGCTGAACAAAATAGGTCGAAAGGTGCTCGCTCATCCTCTCGATGCAGAGGCCATTGAAAGCTATGAGGAGTTCAGCAGGAGATATGGCATTGGTGATTTGGTTAAGCTTTTCATAAACTTTGAATTCAGAGAGGTTGACGACGTTTTTGAGGATGGGGAGCAGTTGGAGTTTGATGGAGTGTGTGTTGAAGCTGTGCACACACCCGGCCACTCCGCTGGACATTGTTGCTTTGTTGTGGATGACGAAGCGGTTTTTCTTGGGGATGTCGACCTAACGAGCTTTGGACCCTGGTACGGCTGTTTGGACTGCAACCTTGGGGATTTTGTGAGGTCAATAAAAAGGATGATAAAGGAAGTTGAAAGCAGGGATATAAAGGCGGCAATCCCTTCCCATGGAAATCCCGTTTACGGGAAGGATAATATAATAAATGCGTTGCAAAAATACCTTAGCAAGATTTTTGAGAGGGATAAAACCATTCGGAAACTGGCAGAATCAGGCGTTGATCCGGTTGGGAAGGGCATTATTTACCGGAAAATACCTGAGCCAAAGCAGATCTACATGCATTTCGAAAAAATTATGGTGGAGAAGCACCTCACCACTTCTCTCGATGAATTCTGTCCGGATTGAATCTGTCATCAGCTTCGTAGAAGTCTTTGTCATCCCTGGGATAGCCGAGTGAGACGACGCTGAATACAACTATGTTTTCAGGTATGCCAAGCAGCTCTCTTAGTGCCTTCATTCTTTCCTCCCTGGGATAAACTCCGAGCCATACAGAACCTATGCCGAGACACCTTGCGGCGAGCAGGATGTTCTCCGTAGCTGCACTGCAGTCCTGGACCACATTTCGTAGGGGTACTTTGAGAGCTTTGGGTCGGCACAGACCACGATTGCTGCACTGGCGTTGGGCAGCATCTGGCCAAAGGTGAACGCCTCGCTCATTTTCTTTAGCGTCTCCTTGTCTCTTACAACTATAAAGTGCCAGGGCTGCTCGTTTCCTGCGGACGGTGCAAGCATTGCAGCTTTGAGAATTTTCTCAATATCCTCGTCGCTTATCTGTCTGTCAGAGTAAACTCTGATGCTCCTTCTGGTGTATATCATCTTAAGGCATTCTTCCATGGTGGTAGTTGTGGCCAAAGTTAATAATACTTTCAGAAAGATAACCGGCATGGCGTGGACAACACCTTACTCAAAGTCCGGAAGGTCTGCACTTGTGCCTTCTGGGCCGTGGAGCTATGGCATGGAGGCAATATCCGTCCATGCGCGTTTGGAGGGCGTTGAAGAGTTGCTACCGGAAAACATGAAAAGCGATGGAGAGGGCTACGTGTACTTCGCGGAAATCGTTTCACAAAGTCCGAGCTTTCCTGAGCTCAACTACGAAGCTCCGGGACTCGTTCAGTACAGGGAGCTTGCAGTATTTCTGAGAGTGAAATACAGAGGAAAGGATTTTGCCTACTGCCTTTCATGTACGTCGACAACGATGTCTCCCTACTAGGGGTTTTGTTGCTGGCTTTCCGAAAAAGTTAGCCGTGATTGACATAACAAGGGAGCATCCGCTGCTCAAGCCCGAAAAATTTGGAGGAGTGGCGATGAGAGGTGGTTACAGCCTTGCGAAGATGGTGGTTGAACCGGTGGAGGAAGTTAGTTCGAATCCGCTTGACGACTTTGGAAGCTGGATACTCTACAGGTTTGCTGAGCCAATGGGCGTGAAAGAGTTTGTGGAGATAATCCCTGAGGTTAATTATGCAAAAATTGAAAAAGGTCCTGCAGAACTGGAGCTGTTTGGCGGAATAAACGACGAATTACCCGCTGTAGCGGAAATTCTTGGAGGCTACAGGTTCTCAGCGCTTCTCAAAATCAAGGAAATCAAAAAAGTTCAGTAGGGGAAGAATTCGAACCAGTCCAGTTCGTATTCCTCCACCCGGCCCAAATCAGAGAGTCTCAGCAACTCGGAGTCGATGGGAATCTCGGTGATGAACTCTATTTTATATTTTCTTGCTAGTTCCGATGCCTTGCCCTCCCCGAAAATATAGCTCCTCTCACCACAGTTAGGGCATTCGAAGTATGCCATATTCTCCACAATCCCCAGCACTGCTGTCTTCGTCTGTTCAGCCATCGTTATTGCCTTCTCTACGACTGTCGAGGTCAACTCCTGGGGTGTGGAAACCACAACCGCACCATTTGGCTTGGCATCCTGCATTACAGTGAGAGGCGCATCTCCAGTGCCGGGTGGTAGGTCAATTAGGAGGTAGTCAAGCTCCCCCCATGCCACTCTGCCCAGGAACTCTCTTATCATACCCGCTATCAGCGGACCCCTCCATATCACGGGCGTTTCCCGCTTGGGAAGGAGGAACTGGATGGACATTACCTTTATCCCAAATCTTTGCGTCAAAACCGGCTCAAGTCCCTCATCGCTTACAGCTATTTTTGCATTTTCAAGACCGAAGAGGTGGGGAATGCTTGGCCCGAGAAAGTCTGCATCGAGGATTCCAACTTTCTTTCCCTGCCTGGCGTAGTGAACTGCAAGCAGAGCGTGATAGTAGACTTTCCAACTCCTCCCTTGCCGCTCATCACAGCAATTCTGAAGCCTATCTTGTTGAGTCTCTCATTAATTTCCTCGTCTGTAACTCTCTTCTGCATAAAAACAAAAGTGAAAACTCGCTTTTTAAATTCATGTGTTTGTAAACTTCTTGCAGACCTCCTTGTCACAAAGTTCTGGATAGAGGGAAGGGAACAATATGTAGACCGGTACGGCCCAGCAGGCAGAATCTCTGCAGAACCTGTTCGTACAGATTTCAAAGCAGCTGCCTTCAAGGTATACTTTGTATGTGGAATCCTCGACCTCGTAGGCCATCAGGAAGTCCTCTTCTTTTCCAATGATTTTAACAAGGACGAACACATTATTTTCGTGACGCTGTCTGCAAACTGCTATAACGCCATCGTCGATCAGTATGAGTTTTCCCCTCAGTTTACCGAAATCCACAAATTTAAAAGGAGCTTAAAAAACTTTTTCGACTTTTTGTCGCTGAAAATTTCGGCAATGTCCTCAGCGGACAAAAGTCACGGGTTCGAAGACTACCCTC
>LZQN01000026.1_pt1 | contig 46329 bp, 60 predicted proteins | sample 768531 | NCBI WGS metagenome assembly LZQN01 (sample SAMN05207080, study PRJNA324506) | oil field metagenome | isolation source: sample BH-FW-7 from oil reservoir | place: India: Bombay High | collected 2015-12-02
CTTAGCTGTTTTTATTTTTTTGTGTTCTTTTAAAAAAGGAGGAGAAAATGGGACAATCAAATAATGGCAACAGAAGCACACGCCATCATCTTATTCCCCGATCAAGAGGAGGTTCAAATGGAAAAAACATTTTGGTAATTCCTCAAAGAATTCATGAGGCCTACCACATTCTTTTTGGCAATCTTACTCCCCAAGAAGCCTTAAAATTCCTAAAAATTGTTTTTTTGGGCGAGGGAAGAAGAAAAATGAAAAAGAGCTGGAAAATTGAGGAACTCACTCAGCTCCAAATCCAAATTCAGCTGGAAACATATGAATATGAAAAAGAAAAACGAAAAGGAGAAAAAAACAAAAAAAACATAAAACTAAAAAAGCGGCCTCGAGCCGCTTTTTTTAAAGGAATTAGTCATTTCTTGACTTATGCGATGAAATGATTAACAATAGTTTAAAAGTAATCAATAACTTTTGTTTAAATGAAGATAGTTTTAGTTAAAGATGTCAAAAATCTTGGCAAGCGGGGGGAGACAAAAGAAGTTGCGGACGGCTATGCAAGAAACTTTTTAATTCCGAATGGTCTGGCAGAGCCTGCCACCCAGTCAGTCCAAGAAAAAATGGCCAGAATTGCCCAAGCAGAAGCAAAAGAAAAACAAGCCCAGGATAATAAAATGAAAGAATTGGCTCAAAAAATTGCTGGAAAAGAAATCACAATTTGTTCAAAGGCAGAAAAAGGGAGGCTTTTTGGAGCAATTAGCCCCAAAGCGATTGTTGACCAAATCAAAAAAGAAGGCTGGGAAGAGATAAAAGAAGAAATGCTAGAAATAGCCGAACCAATAAAGAAAATCGGCAAATATCCCATTACACTCAAGCTTTCTGATTCAGTTGAGGCAAAAATAACCTTGCTAGTTAAGCCAGAAGAAGGTAAAGGTCAAGTCTTCCTAGGTTTATTTTTTAAAAACTGCTTCTTTATTTTTTTTATGGGGGAAGTGGTTTTTTATTTAGAAGATTAATCCAAAGCTTTTTTAACAAAAAAACAAAATGAAAAAACCAGCCACAAAATTTATTTTTATTTTTGGGGGAGTTATGTCGGGCATAGGCAAGGGAATTGCCACTTCTTCTTTGGCAAAAATAATCCAATCTCGAGGTTTCCGAACAACTGCCATCAAAATTGATCCCTATGTCAATGTTGACGCTGGAACCATGAATCCAACCGAGCATGGAGAGGTTTTTGTGCTAGCAAGCGGACTAGAAACTGATCAAGATATGGGTAATTATGAAAGGTTTCTAGATGTTGATTTGCCATCAGGCAACTATATGACTACTGGCAGTGTCTATAAAAGAGTGATTGAGCGGGAAAGAAACCTAGAATATGAAGGCAAATGCGTTCAAATTATTCCCCATGTTACCAATGAAGTTATCCATATCATTGAAAAAGCGGCCCAGAAAAATAAGGCTGATTTTGTCATTACTGAAATTGGCGGAACCACAGGAGACTACGAAAATGATCTTTACACTGAAGCGGCACGACAGATGAAATTAAAATATCCTCAAGATGTTCTTTTTGTGATGATAAGCTATGTGCCCTATCCTTCAAAAATCGGAGAAATGAAAACCAAGCCCACCCAACAAGCAGTGCGAGCACTAAATTCAGCTGGTATTCAACCAGAAATAATTATTGCCAGAAGTGAAGTTCCGATTGATCAAAAAAGAAAAGAAAAGATTGCTCTTTTTTGTAATGTTTCAGTCTCAGATGTTATTTCTGCTCCTGATGTTGATTCAATCTATGAGGTTCCTCTTAATTTTGAAAAAGACAATCTAAGCAACTTGGTGCTAGAGAAGCTATTGTTAAAGCCCAGAAAATCAAATCTAGAAGACTGGATAGCGCTGGTTGAAGTAATCAAAAATCCAGAAAAAGAAGTCAAAATTGGAATTGTGGGGAAATATTTTGGCACAGGAGATTGTGTTCTTTCTGATTCTTATATTTCAGTAATTGAAGCTATAAAACATGCCTGCTATGCCAATAAGGCTAAGCCTATCATTAGCTGGATAAATTCCGAGACTTTTGAAAAAGATCCCTCTAGGGTAACTTCTTTAAAAAATTACGATGGCATTATTGTTCCTGGTGGATTTGGAAAGAGAGGAGTGGAGGGAAAAATACAGGCTATTCAATTTGCCAGAGAAAATAAAATCCCTTATTTAGGGCTTTGCTATGGTATGCAGTTAATGGTGATTGAATTTGCTCGAAATGTTCTTGGAATGAAAGGAGCTCATACTACTGAAATAAACCCTAAAACAAAATATCCAGTCATAGACTTAATGCCAGAGCAAAAAAAGAACATTCAAGAACATCATTATGGTGCTACAATGCGGCTGGGAAATTACCCTTGTTTGATCAAACCCAAAACAATTGCCTTTAAAGCTTATCGGAGAAAAAAATAATAGAGCGCCATCGTCATCGCTATGAAGTTAATCCCAGTTTCATCAGCAAACTTGAAAAAGGCGGTTTGATATTTTCGGGCTTTTCACCGGATAAAAGACTGATGGAAATTGCTGAAATTCCTTCCCGAAACCATCCTTTTATGCTGGGAAGCCAATTTCATCCCGAGTTCACTTCTCGTCCTCTCCGCCCCAATCCTTTATTTTTTGAATTCATAAAAACAGCTATCAATTCAAAATAGCAAAATACCGCCTCCCTTGGGAAGGCGGTATTTTTTAGAAAAATCTAGGAAAAAATAGATGAAGACCTATTCAACCTCAATAATTTTGGCCTTTTTCAGCCTGCCAGTAAAACGCTGGATTTTTTTAGTGGCAAAGCGAACCTTTCCTTCTTTTAGGGAAATGATTGTATCATCACCAGTCCGCTTGGTGTTTTTCCAGGCCTTATTTTGGTTCCTCTTTGGCGAACCAAAATTTCACCCGCTCTGACAATTTGTCCAGCAAACCTTTTGACACCCAGTCTTTTTGAGATTGAATCGCGGCCGAGTTGAGTTGAGCCGCCTGCTTTTTTCTGTGCCATTTCTTTTGATGGTTAATGGGGTATTCTTAAAAAATTTTAGCCCTGTTTCAAAACAGTGATTTTCATTATAACTGTTAATAAATCAAATGTCAAACAAAGAAAAACTAAAAAAAGTTAAGTATTTTTGGGAGAAGCACGAACAAAAGATTCTGGTACTTCTGGCTCTAATTCTAACTGGATTGGCTTTTTTTCGAGCTGGCCAAACCTATGAGCAAAACAGAAAAAGCGCTCAAGTAGAAGTTTCTTTGAGTAACTTAGCTGCCTGTAATCCTGCCCAAGAAAAAGCATTGGCGCTCAGCAAAGCCTAGAAAACAAAAATATCAATCTTTCCGATCTGGGCCTTGGCCAAAGCCAACAAAACAATTTGCCAGAAAGTAATCCCTTGGTGGCGGGAGAGAATCAAAGCAATTCTAACAATTCCCAGGAGTGTATTTGGTGGGTCTAAGAACTCTGATAAATATCATCGCCCTGACTGTGCTTGGGCGAAGAAAATAAAACCAGAAAACAAAGTTTGCTTTTCCTCTGAAGATGAGGCAAAATCAAAAGGATATCAGCCAGCCGGCTGTTGCTTTAAATAATTTTTTAAAAATTTAAAGATTGCCCCAAAGATGAAAAAATTGAAAGAAAAAAACAACTTAATCATTATTTCCTTGGGAGGCTCTTTGATTGTTCCCGATCAGATTGATTGGATGTTTTTGAAAAATTTTAGAAAGATAATTCTCAAACACATCAGAAAAGGGAAAAGGTTTGTGATTGTCACCGGGGGAGGGAATACCGCTCGGCAGTATCAGCAAGCCGCCAATAAGATTACTCGCCTTACTCGAGATGATCAAGATTGGATTGGAGTTCACAGCACTCGGCTAAATGCCCATCTAATAAAAACTATTTTCCGCCGAGTGGCTCATCCAAGAATAAACAAAAATCCTCGCACTAAAGCTAAAATAGAAGATCATTTTGCTCATGGGGAAAAAATAATGGTAGCGGCTGGCTGGCGGCCGGGCTGGTCAACCGATTATGTTTCCACTATTTTGGCAGAGAGATTGGGCGCTAAAACAATTATCAACCTTTCCAATATCAAGTATGCTTTTGATAAAGATCCCAAAAAATTCAAAAACGCCAAACCAATCAAGAAAATCGGCTGGAAAGATTTTAGGAAAATTGTTGGAAACAAATGGGACCCTGGCCTTAATTTGCCTTTTGATCCAATTGCTTCCAAAAACGCCCAAAAGAATAATATGAGGGTAATTATTGCTGAAGGAAAAAATCTTTCCAATTTGGAAAAAATTCTAACTGGAAAAGATTTTATCGGAACCGTGATTGAGGGAAAATAGCTTTTTTGCCTAAGAAAATTTTTAGCGTTCTTTTTTGACAGAAAGGCTTGCTTTTTCTGATTTGATGATTTTTGCTTTTTCTATGGCTTTTTGTTCTTTTTGAGGCAGAACTTTAATCGCTTTTTTAAGCTTGCTTTTATTTACATCCAAAACTGCCTCCCAGAGGCTGTTTTTAGTCAGAATTTTTTTGAGGGCCTCGTTGTCGTAATCATAGCTTCTTCTTATCACTTTGGAAATTATTTTTCCCTCGCCAAAAACCCGTTCAATTTTCTTTTTTTCCATCATTTCAAGGATAAGTTGAGAAAGTTCTGCCAGCCTGGCTCTGTCTTTTTTGATTTTTTCTGAAAGGCCAAGATATTCTTTTATGGCTTGCTCTGCTTCTTGGTCGGTGAGCTCTTTTTCTTCTGTTTCAAACTTGTGCTTCCACATAGGGCAAATTTTCTGATAACCGCACCAATCGCAAAGGGGATTTATTTGGGGAGAAAAATCAGAAGCTTCTATTTCTCGAATAGTTTCCAGCAGTTGGCTTTTTTCTTCTTCAAGCTCCTGCACTTTTTTGAAGGTAGAAAGCTTGGTTCCGTGCCTTAGATAATAAAGAGAGAGTTTTATGCTTGACAAATTTTCTCTTTGGTCGGGATATCTTTCCAGAAACGCCAATAAATAAATTAAAAGCTGAAGATTTTCATTAACAGAAAGCTGGGAAGGGAGTTTTTTGGATGTTTTGTAATCAATGATCTCAAAACCTTCATCGGTTTTATCAATTCGGTCAATAATGCCAGATATTATGTGGGTTTCCTTCTTTTCTTTATCTTCAAGCCTAATGGCGAAATTTGATTCCAAGGCAACAATTTTTGTCTCGGCTGGATTATTCTTTTGGTAGTATTCTTGGATAATTTTAATGCCTTGGGCAAAAGCACTTCTTTCTTCAATTTCGTCTCGAAAACCTTCTCCGTTCCAATGAGAAGAAAAGAATTCCAGGGCTTCTTTTTCAGTGGGAAAAAGAAAACTTCCCTTACCCTCATGGATGTATTTTAAGGTGCTGTGAACAACTGTTCCAAAGACAGCTTCTGGAGAAGGGGGAGTTTTGATTTTATCTATTTCTTGGTATTTATACTTGAGAGGACATTTTCTGAAGGCATCCAAAGAAGAAAAAGATATCTGCATTTTTTTAATTTAGTGGTTATTTTTACCCAAGGCAATTTTTTTAAGTGTCGTGTCTAGTAAAATTCCATTTTAGCAAATTTCTTAAAAATGAAAAAAGCAACTAGTTTTGAGAATCTTGAACCAGGGCTTCAACTAAAAATCCGTTAAGAAGCGAGAAAACAATAATTAAGAAAGAAAGGACCAGAGTGTATTTAATTCCAAAGTAGTATATCATCACTGGAACAAAAGGGATTTTTACATTTCTATTATAAAGAAAAACTGCTAAAAGAGAATTTCGGGCGCCTTGTTTTTTGAATTCACCCAACAATGGATAGAGAACATAAGGTGGGCCAGAAATGAGAATTCCTCCGATGATGGCCATCAGCCAGCCTCTAATTCCAGCTTCTTTTCCCAGAAGTTTTTTCACTCCCTCTTGTTTTATAAAAAGGTTAACCAAAAAGATTGCTCCATAGACCAAAATCAAAAGCGGCGCAACCCGAACAAAAATTGCCCAGAAGTTTTTTAGTGCCTGATAAAAAATAAGCGGGGAATAAAAAAAGAGAAAGAAATAAACAACCAGAACCAGCAAAAAAAATTTCCAAGGATTTTTGATTTTAAGTCCTGTTTTCTTGCTCGGAAAGCCATCCTTTTTCATCGGAAATTTTTTAAATTTTATTCAAAATAAGAACGGTTAGCAGGGCGATAAGAATAGAAAAAATAAAATTAAGCAAATTGCGAACAAGAGCAAAACGTTTCCCCAAAAAAGAAGCCTCCAGAGGCAGCATGGCCACACCAACAGTTGTCCAAGCCACTATAAAAGCTGTCACAGCAGTCAAGCTTACTCCTTTAGCCAGCAATTCTCCTCCCACCACATAACTAGTCAAAGGAATGCCAAAAGAAACGCTCCCCAGAACTGCTCCAATTAAGGGATCTTGGATGTGATTGTTGGTGAAAAAGGAGGAATATTTATCTTTAAATAAAGTATCTATTATTCCAATTAACATCAAAATTCCCATTAAAATGGGAAGGGAATAAAAAAAAGTCGCGCTAGTTTTTCCTAGAGCCTCTTTAACCTTTTGTTTTTTTGAAAAAAGGATTTTTTTTCGATTAAAAAAAGTGGTCACAAAGGTTTGGTTTATCTAGAATGAAAAATGAAGAATGAAAGTTAAATTCCTCCTCTTGCCCAATAAATTGCCAAAAAAATAGTTGGCAAAAATCCAATCAATAAAAAGAGTAGGGAAGAGAGAAAGATCACTCGCAAAAACAAGACTGGATGATCTTTTTCAAACTTTAATCCCTTAAAACCAATCACAATAAGCACCAATCCCAAGAAAAACAAAAAAGTGGGCAAAACAAAGACCAATCCGGTAGAAACAAATTGACCAAGGTCAACGGCATTGACCAGTTCTGTTTCAATGAAAGTCTTTCCATTAATTCCTTTTTTGAGAGTGCTTTGGGGAATTGCCGTAAAAACAGAAAAGAAAGCCAAGAGCAAGCCCAAAAACAAAGAGAAGGCAAAGGCGGAACGGAGCATTTTTTTCCAAGAATATCGGTTGCCTTTTTCATCTTTTCTAATTCCCAACCTCCAGAGCCGAAAAACTAAGAAAAAATAAATAGCAGAAATCAGTAAAGCCAATGCTCCAAAAAGTAAAAGCAATAGGGAATTAGTGGTTATTTTTCCATTACCATAATCAAGAACTAGGGGCGGCAAAAAAAGACGAGCAGTTGCTATGAGAGGAGCAGTAATCAAAACGACAATTCTCAGAAACATTAGAATTAAATTGTCTTTTGGAACTGATTTTCTTCTTTTTTTGAAACAACGGAAGCAAAAACATCTTCATAGTTATTGAGATCAACATCAGAAGAATTATTTTTAAATTGTTCCGTCTTCATCTTTTTGTTTTTATTTTTAAAGAGGTGTTTGAAAGGAAGCAAAGGAGGAGAAGTGAAAGATTTTTATAAGGACATAGGACAACAGGTGGTCTAAGTGTTTTAAAGGGATTTAAAGAGGGAATAGACTTAAAAGAAGAAAATATGAGAACCCATAAAAAGATAGGAAGTATATTTATAACCAATGTCGCACAATGTATATTTTGCGACATACACTAAAAACTTTCCTTATATTTTTCTCCAAATCCCTAAGGAAGATCTTTTCTTAACTATATTCTAGCAAATTTATCAATTTAAGTTAATATCTTTAATTTTGTTTTTTTAACTTTTTCAAATTTATTTTTCTTCATAAATAATCATCTGATCAACTACGGTTGATTTTTGGTTATAAATTGCGGCCACGAGCTTTCTGGTGGTCTCTAAATAGATATTGTCTCCAAAGAGAGGATCATGGACAATGTAGTCTTTTTTGTCTTTGCCATGAATGACGACATAATGCCCTTTTCCCGAAAGAGCCTTGACAAAGACAATTACCACCTTGTCTTTTTTTATTGCTTTGTCAATAGTTTTCCAGCTAATAGAACCATGGGCAGTGCTGGAAACAAGCTTAAGGTCTCCCCAATAGCTAGGCCAGACAATAAGATCTCGGTAAAAAATTGGCTTGGCCGCCAATTTCCCCGGCGTTATTTTTTCTCCGTGGTAGGTGAAAACCATTGCCAAAGAGGTTACGGCGCAACCATAATCTTTCATTAAAGATGAGGAAAGCCCGATTCGGTTATAAGCCCAGCGCTTATCTTTTTGGGAATAGTACCACTTTGTAGAAGCCAAGTTGCTTTTGGGCCGGGGCGCTTTGGCTTTAATTTCTTCTAATTCCCTTTTCTTTTCACTTGAAAGAGCGTCAATGTCTCCAATCAATTCTTGCTTTTGTTTTCCACTCTTTCTAGAAGCTGTTGATATCTGGCTTCTTCTCCTTGTGTTTTTCTAGCAATATTTTTTGGCATTTTTCTCATTGTCTAGGTAGTCTTTTTTTCGGCCAACTCTTCTTGCTTGTCCTTTGTTTCTTCAATTTTTTTGATAATTCCCTCTTTTTTTCCTCCAATTGAACTTTTTCCTGCTGGTATTTTTTTAGGACCTCTCCTATTTTCTGGGAGGTTTGGTCTAGTAATTCTGTTTGGGTGAAAGTTTTGGTTAAATCTCCCTTGTTGGCCAAAAATTCCAATTCCAAATCCCTGTCAATCTGATTAAAAAATTGGATCAACTCTTCCAGTTTTTCTTTCTCAATTTGGGCGAGTTTTTCCTTTTCAGTCAATTCTCCTTCAATGCGATCTCTTTCTTTTTTCAGTTTATCTATTTCCTCTTCCAGCAACTGGGTATTATTTTCCAGTCTTTCAATTTGTGTATTCATCAGCTCAATTTGATTTCTCAGGGTAGACCCTTGTTGTTGTTTGAGGTTGATTATCCTCTGGTAATCTCTTGCTTTTTGTTCCAACTCCTCCAATTTTTCACTGGGATCTTCTTCTTGGGCGGCCATAACCAACCTGCCTGCTCCTAATAGAAAAAACAGTCCCAGCAGAAAAAACAAAAAACTTCTTCCACTTGAGATTTTTTTTGAAAATTCTTTTTTAGTTTTTTTTGTCTTAATGGCGGAAAGAGCAGTTTGGGCCATTTTTTTGTTGAGGTTTTTATTTTTTGAATCAGGTTTTGAGCAAAATTTATTTTTCCAGCTTCTTAATGGCATCTTTGATTCTCTCCAATGTTTCTTCTTTGCCTAACACCCAAGCAATTTCAAAAGGACTGGGGCTTTGTTTTTTTCCAGAAAGCGCCACTCTTAAGGGCCAAAGAAGTTCGCCCCTTTTTTCTCCGGCTGTTGCCAGAAGCTTCTCTTGAATGGGCCCAACCTTAAAGTCTTTTGAAGAAATTTTTTCCAAAGCTTCATGGCCTCTCAAAAGGAAAGCTTTAACTTCTTCATCTTTCATATCTTTCCATCTAAGTAATTTTTTGTCAAAGTGGGGACGGAAAAAATAAAAATCAAGATGTTCCAAAAGTTCAGAAACTTTTCTAATTCGCTCTTTTTCAACGGCGGCGATTTTTTTCGCTTTTTCAATATTTTCTTGGCTCCATGAAAGTTTTTTTTCAGAAAAATATTCTTCAAAGAAGGGCCGAGAAAGCTTCCACAGTTCCTCAGGGCCTTTTTGGCGAATATAGATCCCATTCATCCAATCCAGTTTTTGGGAATTAAAAATTGCTCCAGAGCGATGAAGATTTTTTTCATCAAACTTTTTAAGCAATTCTTCTTTGGAGAAAATTTCTTGATTATCTTTGGGATTCCAGCCCAAAAGGGCCAAAAAATGACCAGCGCTTCCGGCAAGTAACCTTTTTTGACAAACTCAGAAACGCTAACATCCCCTGCCCTTTTGGAGAGCTTTTTTTTGTTTTCTCCCAAAACATTAGGAAGGTGGACAAAAATAGGCAATTTCCAGCCAAAGAATTGATATAAAAGAACATGTTTAGGGGCGCTTGGAATCCAATCTTCTCCCCTGACAACATGAGAAATCTTCATCAAGTGGTCATCCACCACCACTGCCAAATGATAGGTTGGAAAGCCATCTGACTTAATCAGCACTTGATCATCCACAGTGCTCCCTTTTATCTTAATTTTTCCATAAATTAAGTCTTCAAATTCAATGGTTTCTTCTTTGGGAACTGCCATTCTAATAACCGCCTTTTCTCCCTTTTTGATTCTTTCTTGAGCCTCAGAAAGAGAAATTTTTTGCAACAGCCATCGTACATAGGAGGCTGTCCTTCTTTTTGGGCCAATTCCCTTTTGGCCTTTAATTGTTCAGGGGTGCAAAAACAATAATAGGCTTTGCCTTGTTTGACAAGCTCTTGGGCAAATTTTTGGTAAATTTTCAATCTCTTGGATTGAAAATAGGGTCCTTTGTCACCTTTTTCCAAAAAGTTTCCCTTTGGGCCAATTCCCACCACACCTTCATCGGGAGAAATTCCCAGCCATTCCAAGGCCTCTAGGATTTTTTCAATTGAACCGGGAACCAGCCTTTTTTGATCAGTGTCTTCAATTCTGAGAATAAATTTCCCGCCATATTTTTTAGCAATCAACCAAGAAAAAAGAGCAGTCCTGAGATTGCCTATGTGAAGATAGCCGGTGGGAGAGGGGGCGAAGCGGGTTCTAACTTCGGAAAAATTTTGATTTAAAGGCATTTTTATGTTCTTAGCTAATAAAATTTTTAAACAAAGCTTTTTTATTGGCAGAAAATAATCTTGAGAGCCAAATGATAAATATCTAGGAAAGGGCTTTGTTTTTGGAAATAACTTTCCAGAGAAAAACAATAGTGGCATTCCAGATTCTTTTTAATCTTTGGCGCGGCTGCATCAAGAGTCGCCAAAACCACTCTAGCCCAATTTTTCTTAAAAATAAAGGGGCGCGATGTTGTTTTTGGGTCCAAAAATCAAAAGTTCCGCCCACACCTACGGCCACAGCAAAGGGGTAACCCTTTTTTTGAGTTGGAAAATAAATTTCTCTTGCCAAGGTGCGCCCAAACCAACCAAAATAATGTCAGTTTCTTCGGCGGTTTTTTTGAAGATTGTTTTCCAATTGCTTTCAAAATTGCTTGGGGAAAAACGCCCAAAACTTCAAAATTATTGACTCCTCTTTGGGTTAAATATTTTTCTATTTCTTTTTTTTGGCTAAGGCCTGTTTGAGAAAAAATGAGAGTTATTTTTAGTTTCAATTCAATTGCCTTTTCAAGAAGAAAATCTGCCACTTCTACTCCTGTTATTCTTTCTCCACAAGGCACTTTCTTTATCAAAGCTCCCAGTTTTATTCCAATTCCGTCATTTATTTTTTATATCAGCGCTATTGATAATTTTCAAATAAGCAGGATCTTGGCAGGCCCCTAAAACAATCTCGGGGTTTAGGGTTGCCAAAAAAATCCTTCTCTTTTTTTTCAAGCCTTCTTTCCCGCTCTTTTTTTCTTGAAGGATTTTTCCAATAAATTCCAGAGCTGATCTTTCTTCAATTGTCCGATTTCAACTCCTAAAAGCCTTTTTTTTCCGAATCGGGCCGAGGCAGATTTTTTGTTTTTCATAAAATTATCTTAGCATGATGCTTTCCAAAACATAGTATTTTCTTTTTCTTCCCTCTTTTTTACTTTCAAAAATCTCTATCGACGAAACAGGAACTAAAACCTTAACGGAGGGAAAAGAAAACTCATCCCCTTTTTCTTTTTTTAGATCTCTTTTTCTGATCCTGGCAATAGTGATATGAGGCGAAAAGGGTTTTGGAGAAATTTGACTTTGGTCAAAAACAGCTTCTTCTACTAGTTTTTGGATGTTCATTAACTCATCGGATTTCTCCCCTTCAAGCCAAATCATACGAGGATTGCTATTATTTGGCCCCCAACCAAATTCAGAAAAAGAAACATCAAAAGCCCCTGCTTGAGATAGCTTTTTCTTTAACTTTTGGCAGATTTGATGAATTTCTTGGTCAGGAACAAACCCCAAATATTTCAAAGTGAGATGATAATTTTCAGAGTCAATGAAATTAGCCGGAAAATTATTGATAGCTTGAATTTTTTGGCGAATGAATTTCTTGGTTTTTTCATCCAATGAGATGCCAATGAAAACTTTTCGATTATCCATTGATTTTGAAGCCTTTGTTGTTAAAAACATCTCCGAGATAGACTCCTATTGCGGTGGCAGTTGGTACGGCCAATATTACTCCCAGCACGCCGGCTAACTTGGCGCCAATCAAAAGAGAAAGGATTATCACCACTGGATTCAAACCTACTGCTTTCTTCATCACTAGTGGCGTGATAAGGTAGTTTTCTGTTTGTTGAATGGCAATATAGCAACTGCCACCAAAAAAGCAGAAAGCGGACTCACCGAAAAGGCCACCAAGACAGCTGGAATGAAAGCCAAGGTTGGCCCAAGATAAGGAATGATTTCTAAAAATCCACCTAATAGGGCCAAAATTAGAGCAAAAGGAATATCAAGCAACAACAAGACCAGATAATCCAGGAGAAAAATAAGAATAATCAAACTGGCTTGGCCAATCAACCAACGGCCCATTTTAAATTGAATTCTTTCAGTCAAATCAATGGCATAGGGCTGATGTTTTTGAGGGAGAATTGATTGAAGAAATTTTTTGATGCCGTCTTTTTTGGCCAGCATATAAAAAGAAAGAGAAAAAACCACCAAAACCTTCAAAAACCCGGCTAAAAAGCTAAGAGTATTGGAAAATGCTCCTGAAACACTTTCTCCCAGCCGCAATGAAAAATTTTCAATCACTTGCTGGAAATTTGTTTCAAAGCGGTAATTAGCCGCTATTTGAGTGGCGTTTTCCAAAAAAGAACTGGCATTTTCCAAAAAAACTTTGGCGTTTTCTCCAAACTGTTTCATTTCAAAAACAAGAACAGGAGTGATGAAAAAAATCACCAAAGAGAAAGTTCCCAAGAAAACAGCGAAAATCGCCAAAGATCCCAAGGGACGAGGAATTTTCTTCTCTTCCAACTTGTCAACTAATGGCTGGGCGGCGCTGACAATAATTAGAGACAGAAAGAAAATCAGCAAAATGTCTTTTACCAAAATTATTAGCCAGACTAAAAGCAAAGCCGCTAATATTTTCCAAATTAAGGCGGGTGAAATATCAATAATCACCCTTTGGCAATTTTCTTTATTTTTAACTTGTTCTTTCATAGTTGTTTTGTCTTAGAATTATTTTTCCATGTTTTTTGGCTTGATTTGGCCCAAGATTTGCTTTTCTTTTTCTTTGATTCAACCTCTTGGCTTTTGATGATGGTAATCTTTTGAAAACTTGAGACATGGAGGTCCTATTTTTACAAATTGAAAGCGTTAAAACAAATTTTGGCAGACTGGGCAGTTTTACTTAAGCACAAAAATAATTTGTTATTTTTGTTCACAAATCATTCAAATTTTGAAACAATTTGAGTTAATTTATCAAATTTTCTGGCTGGCCCGACGAAAGCCAAATTCAGATTCTTTTTTTGGAAATATTTTTGAGAAAAATCCATAATTTCTTTTGGGCCCACTTTGTCAATTTCTTGGAAAAGTTCTTCAGGAGAACTGATTTTTCTTTTGAAAAGCTCTTGCTTGCCAAAAAATGAAGCCGCCGCAGTAGTTGATTCAAGGGACATTAGCAATCTTCCCTTCATGCCATCCTTAGCTTTTTGAGCTCCCCTTCCCCAACTTTAGCTTTTTTGAGTTTTTTGAATTCATTCAGGATGAATTGAACTGCTTTTTCCAGGTTGGAATGGTCCACCCCGGCGCGAGTATAGAAATAGCCTGTGTCAGTGGAAAAATCAGCTGACGCTTCAATATAATAAGTTAACCCTCTTTTTTCTCTGATGTTGAGGAACATTCTACTGCTCATTCCTCCGCCTAAAATGCCTCCCACAACCATGGCGGCATATCTATCAGGACTAAACATATTGGGCCCCCTGAAACCCAAGATGAGGTGGGTTTGGTCTGTTTCTTTCAAAAAAATTCCTGTTTGAGGGCGAGATTGATTTTCAAGGGTCTTTTTTTTGGATTGTTTTTTCTCTTTGTTTTCGGGAAAAACAAAACTTCTTTCTATTTCTTTCAAAGCTCTTTGGGGATTGAAGTTTCCGGCAATGGTAATGACAGTGTGGCCAGGAAGGTAATTTTTTTTAAGATAGGAAGTAAAATCTTCTCGTTTAAATCGGCGAATATTTTCTTCTGTTCCAATGATGTCCCAGCCAGCTGGCTGATCTCCATAAAGCAGGTTTTCAAAAACATCCCACACATAAATCATAGGAGTATCTTTATACATAGCCATTTCTTGCAAGATAACTCCTCGTTCTTTTTCTATTTCTTCCGGCTTTAGGAGGGGGTTAAGATAAAGATCGCTGACCACATCCAATGCCAAATTAAAATATTTAGCAGGTACCTTAACCCAATAGCCCGTGTTCTCTTTTGCCGTAAAAGCGTTGTATTCTCCCCCCACTCGGTCAAGTGTTTGGGAAATTGCTCTGGCGGAAGGACGCTTCTTGGTGCCCTTGAACATCATATGTTCTAAAAAATGGGAAATGCCATTGTTTTTTTTGGTTTCATATTTTGAACCTGCCGCTACCAAAATTTCTATGGCAACCGTTTCAATTCCCTTGATTGGAACAAAAACCACTCGGGCGCCGCTTTTCAGTTTGCTTTTTTGAAACTCCATTTATTTGTGACTTCTTAGGATTTATTTTTTGCTTCCAAGAATAAGGCAACTTTTTGCCTAATCTTGGCTGGCTGGCCTGAGAAAAACTCTCTGTCCATTATAGCCTTTTCTTGGCAAAAATCAAACTCAATAACCTTCTTAAAGCTTTTAAAATATTTGACAATTTGCTAAATACTATTATCATTAAGCTGATAGAATTTTTCTTTTAATTTAACTAACTTAATTTGTTCAACAAGGCCTTTTTGTTGTTTCTTTTTTGAGGCCTTGCCAAGAAAGATCAAAAAAGTTGAAAAAGAAACTTTTTTCTTTCCAGGGCTCCAAAACAAAAAGCAAAAAATCAAACCCAATGCCAATCACATAATCTTGGACATTTTTTTGAGCAACTCTTTCCTCGCTCCTTGGAAAGAGTTAGTTTTTGGAAAAAAATAGGAAAAGAAGCTCTCGAAAAAGGCAATTTCACCATTTTGGCAAGTGATTTTCACAAGTTCCACCCCTCTGGAGTTTCTGGATTTTGGCTTTTAAGTGAATCACATCTCTCTTTTCACACCTGGCCGGAACAAAAATATCTCACTCTTGATGTTTTCACTTGTGGTGACTGGAAAAGAACCAAAAAAACAGTGGAATTTATTGAAAAAGAAATTCAAAAAATGGGCGGAAAGATCTTCTTGAAAAAAAGGATAAAAAGAGGCTTTACTTTTCAGCCCTTGAAAGACTAATTTTCTAATCAGATCTTGCAGACCTTGGAGGTCTGCGGTCTGTCTTTTTATTTTTTGATTATCTTCACAATAGCCTTTTCTTCTTCTATTGAAAAAGTTTTCTCTTCTTGGTTTGAGGCCTTTATCTTAACAATTCCTTTTAATTTTTTCACTCCGCTTTGCTTTTGAATTGTCAATTCATAATTGCTGTTGTTTTGGACAATTTCTTTGGGAAGATAATAGAAAAATTCCACTTTTTTGGTCTCACCCAAAGGAACCTTCAAAACGGCCCCAAAGTATTTTTTCCCCCGCTCTTTTCCAAAAACCATTTCATCAGAAAGGCCCGTGCTTTTTTCCAGCCAAGCTCCTTCAGGGACATAAACCCGCAAAAAAGACTGGTAATCAGTTGTTTGCCAATCCTTAGCGGTTCCGTGATTGGTATAGCTGATTGAAAGTTTTGCCAAAGGGCGCTCTTGGCTCAGATCAACCTCATAGCTAAACTCCCTTTCCATCACTCTGTCGGTTTTGAGAGCAGAAAGATTGGCATCCACCATCATCAGAAAATCCCCTTTGGTTTCTTTCAATTCCCCGCCCCAGCCAATTTGATTTATCTTGTCTTGAATGTTTTTTTCTTTCAGAAAAACCATAATGTCCTTTTCATTGAGATGCTCTTCTAATTTTTCAAGCAATTCCTTCTTTTTAACCCAGCTGGCTTGCTGAACTCTTTTGGTAATTTCTTTTGCCAAATCTTTCATTATGTATTTTCTTTTTCCCTCTTCAATTCCCTGCTGAGCATAGCCTTTTTCCACTTGAAACTGAAGCTTGTCAATAACATTTTCAGTATTGTATTCCCCCGGGTAACCTTCAACAGTGATTGGTCCCACCGCTTCAATAAAAGAAACCAAAACTTCAGTTGAAACTGCCACCACTCCATCTATTTTTTCTTCTCCCCCTTCCAGGTGATAGAAAAAATTCAGCTTTTTGGGCGTTGGTGGGAAAATCAGGCGACCAATTAGAATCTCTTAACTCCCAGTCTTTTATATTGAGCAGTTTTCCCATTGGATAGGGCGGTTCATGGTTGGTTGCTATTCTGCTGTCAAAAACATTGCTGTCATGAACATCCACGGCGACAATTTTTTCTCCTTTAATTTTTACAATCCCAAAGGTGCCAATATATCCTCCGCCGGGGCGAAGTTCACGATTGTTTTGGAATAGCACCAAAAAGGTTCTTTCCTTGCCATCAGTTATCCAAGAAGCGGCATCAAAGATTGCTCGCGCTTCTTGTTTGCGCTGTTTTTCAATTGGCAAGACAGAAATAGTGGGCCGAAATATCTCAAAAATTCTTCCGATTCCTTGGGATTGATATTGCCAAAAAATCCACCAACCCAAGAGAAAACACAAAGCAAAAAACCAGAAAAAATCCAGAATTTGATGGTTCTTTTTTTGGTTGAGCGCAAAGATGTTAACGGTTTTGGTCCAAACATAGTTTTTTATTCTTAGGTTTTTTAAAAAATTTAAATGGGTTTCTAGTTTTTAAAACAAAATTATTGGAAATGGCTTTCTTTTTCTAGCTTTCTATCCGAGTTTCTGTTATTCCAAAAACCACCTGCCTTTTTCGCAAGTTGAGTGCCATGGCATACATTGACCAAAAAGCCAAGGCGGCTGGACCAAAAAGAAAGGCATTAGAAAAAACCCTCCCAAAGAAAATCCAATAAAGGCCCCCAGAATCGCAATAATCAAATTTCTTTCTTTTCCATCCGAGACAAGATAGGTTTTTCTTATTTGGCCAAAAAAATTAGCCAAAATGGCAACTATTGTTATTAGTCCCAAAAAGCCGAAAGTGTTCCAAAAATAGAGATAGGAATTAGAGATTTTGCCAACATTTTCAATTTCTTTTGACACTCGCCAACCAGCCCCCAAAAACCAATAGTCCTTGAGGCGGCTAACCTGCCGAAAACTTTCTGAAAAGTAAAAAGAAATTTCTGGCTGGTCTTTCAAGGCAGTTGGCAGAAAGAATAAAACTAAAATCAAGCCAGCAATTCCCAAGGCCGCTTGTTTCTTTCTGAGCAGAATGGCCATCATTAAAAGGCCAACCAGAAGAAAAATGAAATGGAAATAGGAAAAAGTAACCACCAGACCAGTTATTTGCAAAAACAAGAAAAACAAAAGAAGAATTGCCTTTTTAGTGAAAAATTCTTTTTTGATTTGCTCAAAACTGCGCCAAAGACGAAAAGCGTTTTGAACTGGAAAGAAACTTTTGGAAAGCCATTTCACAAAAGGCTTGGCTTTTTGAAAAAAGACCAGGAGAATCTTTTTTGCAATTCTTGTTATTGGAAGTTTTTTAAGGAAAGTTTTTCCTTTTGCCAAAAGAGATCCAGCAGAAGAAAAATTCTTTTTATTGCCCAAAACAGGGTTTGGTTTGAAGTTGTCTGGATCAAAAGAAAAGGTAGAATCCAAAAGAGAAGGAATTGCTTTGGTTGATTTGGTTTTTAGATTCAATAGCAACCCAATTGTCAAAGGAATTGAAATCAAAAGCAATTCTGCCATTGGACTAGAAAGGCTTCCCAGGCGAAGAAAAAGATCGGTTCCAAAAAGGCCGATGGCTTGATTTTCAATTTCTTTTGAAAGCGGGAAAAAGCTGGCTTTTTTGGTCCAGCTCAAGCCGGAAAGCCATTGCCAATTGCTCAAAAAAGCAACTAACCCAAAGAAAGAATGGCAAACAGCAGAAAAAATAATGGTTTTTATCACTAATTCAGTCCTTTTTCTTGTTTGGAAAAAAAACCCAATAAATACCACAAAAAGAAAAATCAGCAAAGCCAGGCCGGCTGACAACCAAAAATTGCCATTGAATTTTATTTCAAAAGTAAATCCAGAAAAAATCAGGCCCAAAATGGTAAGAAAAAGCATTCTGACTGAAAAAGGAACCGAACTCATTTTGAACCGAATTTTTTCTCCACTAATTTTTATCATCCCAACAATCACTAATAAGGCCAAAATAAGATCAAAGCTGACGATTTTGCCTGAAGCAATTTTATAGGTGGGAGAAATAAGCAAAACCAAAAAAACCAAGAGAAAGCCCCGAGAAAAACTTCTGGAAAAAATGGCGGCCGAAAGACAAAGAAAAAAAACCACCAAGGAAGCAAAAAGGTCTAATGTTGTGACCAAAACTAAAACTGCCGCAATCAATGCAATAGCGGTTGCTCCAAAAAGATTGAGATAGTCTTTTTTTGTCAAATGCTTGCTGTTGCCAAAAGAATTTGCCACTGGAAATAGAAATTATCTTCAGAGTTTGGTTAAAAATTAAACTCTGCTGTTGCTTAAATTATTAAAATGTTAAACCAACCTAAAATCCTGAAATCGTTTTACTATAACATTTTTGCCCAATAATGTCAAGATTGATTTAACTTTTGGCTGGTGTATTATTGGTTTGTATTCACTTTCCTTTAATTTTGGTTTTTTTGATATTTTAAAATATTTTATTAACAGAGAAAATAAAAAAATGAAAAAAGAAAAAAAGGCGCAGGCTGTTGCCGTTGTGGGCCTTGGCTATGTTGGTCTTCCTTTGGCAATTCGTTGCAGTGAAAAAGGTTATCAGGTAATTGGATTTGATAATGATGAGAAAAAAATTGCCGCTTTGCTTCGGGGCCAATCTCCCATCCAAGAAGACTTTATTGACCAAAGATTGGAATTTCTAAAAAAAATAAAGCCAACCACCAGCTCCAAAGAGCTAAAAAAGGCCGATATTGTTATTGTTTGCGTTCCCACTCCAGTGGATAGCCAATTTTTCCTGACCTGGGGCCATTAAAAAAAGCCATTGAAAGCATCGCCGATAACCACAAAAAAGGCCAGCTAGTTATCGTTGAATCCACCATCAATCCTGGCGTCTGTGAAGAAGTGGTTGAACCAATTTTTGCCTCAAAAGGCCTAAGGGAAGGAAGGGATTATTTCCTGGCTCACTGCCCAGAAAGGATTGATCCCGGCAACAAAAATGGAATGTCAGCAATATTCCCCGAGTGGTGGGCGCTCTTTCAAAAAAGGCCTTTCTTTGGCAAGGAAATTTTACCAATCTATCATTGAAGCCGAAATAAGCCAATGGCATCCATTCGCTCAGCTGAGGCAGTCAAGATTGTAGAAAATTCTTTTCGAGACATTAATATCGCTTTTGTGAATGAGTTGGCGCAGAGTTTTGACAAGTTTGGGATTGACATCAAAGATGTAATTGATGGGGCGGCCACCAAGCCCTTTGCCTTCTTGCCCCACTACCCTTCTCGTGGAGTGGGGGGGCATTGCATTCCGGTTGATCCTTACTATCTAATTGAGCGAGCCAAGAAAAACGGATTTGATCATCGTTTTTTAAGGACTGCCCGAGAAATAAACAACTATATGCCTCTTTATACAGTAGAGCTTATGCAGGATTTGCTAAATGAACTGAAAATGCCGCTCAAAGGAACCAAAGTGGGCGTTTTGGGATTGTCTTACAAGGCCAATGTGGGAGACCTAAGGGAATCGCCTTCCCAAAAAATAATTAAGGCTCTCAAAGAAAAAGGAGCCAAAGTTGTTTGTTTTGACCCCTTCTTTCCCAACTTGTCTGATGTAAAAAATGTCAACCAATTTCTCCAAAAAGTGGAAGCCTTCATTTTGGCCACAAACCACCAGGTTTTTTGGATATTGATCCCAACCTTTTCAAAAAACGCCGAATAAAAGCAATTGTTGACGGAACGAATTCTTTGGACAAGGAAAAAATCAAAAAGATGGGAATAAAATACCATGGCATTGGAAGGCGTTAGAAAATCTTTCTTTCTCCATCTCTCTCTGAGTCTTTTAAATTCTGATTGGCCCAAAAGCTACTTTTTTTATAAGGAGCGGTCTTGTGTTTATTGCTCAGATAAATTAAAATTAAGAAAATCAAGGGCCAACAAGAACCAGTCAAAAAAGCAAGGGATTTAAAAAATAATTTACTAATTTTTCAAAATCAAGCCAATGAAGCTAGTGGTGAATATTCCGGCTTATAATGAAGCCAAAAGCATTGGACAAACCATTCAAAGAATCAAGGAAAGTTTTCAGTCTGATTTTTACCAAACTGGCAAAGGGAGAATTATTACTCAAAAGATTATTCAAGTTGTTAACGATGGTTCTACTGATGAAACTGCCCTGGCAGCCCAAAAAGCAGGAGCCGACACCATCATTTCCCATGACATCAACCGAAAACTAGGGATTGCCTTCAGAACTGGAGTTGAAGGGGCCCTAAAGCAAGGGGCTGATTTTATGATTAACATTGATGCGGATGGCCAATTTGACCCCAATGATATTCCCCAGCTTTTGGAGCCAATTATCTCTCATCAGGCAGACATGGTGGTGGCAAGCCGTTTTGGCAAGCATCGAGCCGCAATATACCCTGGATAAAAGAATTCCTCAACCGCTTGGCGGCCAAAATAATTGGTTTCTTCTTGGGCCATCCAATTGATGACCTTACTTGCGGTTTTCGCGCCCACAACCGAGAAACTCTTTTGAGACTCAATCTTTCCAGTGTTTTCACTTACACCCAAGAAACCATCATTGATGCCATTGGAAAAAACCTCAAAGTGGTTTGGGTTCCAGTTAAAGTGACTTATTTTGCCGATCGAACAATCAAAAATGACTCACTCCATTTTGAAATTCATCAACAATTCTTCTAAAATTATCTTAAAGGCCATTCGAGACGTTCGTCCTTTAAAATTCTTTGGTTGGCCAGGGCTTTTTTTTGTTTTTATCGGCCTTGTTGGTTTTTCTTTTTTCCTTTATTTTTACTTGCAGGAATTTAAAATTAGGCCCTTTTTAAATTACATTATTTTTTCTTCAGTTTCTATTATGCTGGGAATTCAATTGATTATTTTTGCTCTTATCGCTGATATGATAAAAACTAATCGCCAAATCAACGAAGAGCTTTTCTATCGCATCAAAAAAGATCTTTATAATAAAGATGCTTCTAATTAGTTTTCAATGAAACTGCTTTTTGTTTCCCACTCCTATCCTCCCATCAAAGGAGGAATAGAAAATCAAAACTACAATTTGGCTAAAGGACTGGAAAAACTGATTAAAGTGAAGGTAATTGCCAATGGCCGCGGAAAATGGTTTTTGCCCTTTTTTCTTCCTTGGGTTTTTTGAAAGCTCCCTTTGAAATGTTGGCTAAGGATGCTTGTCTTTTGGGAAGCGGAGTTTTAGCTCCCTTGGGAGCTTGGCTGAAAATTCTTTTCCCTTTAAAAAAAAGTTTTTTGCGTTGTTCATGGCCTAGACATTACCTATGGATCTCAAAAAGGAATCTTGCCCAAAATCTATGCCCAAGTTAACATTCCTTCCCTAAAAAAACTTGACCAACTCTTTGCGGTTGGCAATGCCACCCGAGAAGAAGCCTTAAAAGTGGGGATTGCCCCAGAAAAAATTGACTTTATTCCCAATGGAGTGACCATTGAAGATCTCTATGAGAAGCATGACCGTAAAGAACTGGAAAAATTAACCGGTTTTAGGGATCTGGAAAACAAAATTGTCATTCTTCGGCTGGGCCGTTTTGTCCCTCACAAGGGCACCAGCTGGTTCATTGGAAATGTGATGCCCAAGCTGGCTGAAAATGTTGTTATGGTGGCCGCCGGAAGCCGAGTGGGAAAGTCGGCTGGCAATAAAGACGATTTTTCGGCTTGCCAGTCAATGATTGCTCAAAATAATCTTTATGAAAGAGTTGTTCTTTTGCCTTCTATTTCAAGGCAAGCCGTCAAAATTCTTTTAAATACAGTTGATATTGTAGTTTCTCCCAATATTAAGATTCCTGGAACAATGGAGGGCTTTGGAATCAATGTGATTGAAGCCGCCGCTTGCGAAAGAGTGGTTATTGCCTCAAATATTGAAGGATTGAAAGACGCCGTTCAAGATGGAAAAAATGGCTTTTTTGCCCAAGCTGAAGACGCGACCATTGGATCAAAAAAATTGAGGCCATTGTTGAAGCGGGACCTGACTTTAGGAAAGCTTTTGGCCAGAAGGCGCGAAAGTTTGTGGAAGAAAATTTTTCCTGGGATAAAATTTGCCAGACTTATTTAGAAAAAATGAAAGCCAATTAAAGCTAGCCAATCTTTATGCTGGAATTTTTTGATTTTATTAAATTTTTGTTTTGGGTTGTTCTTCTGCTCTTTGTTCCGGGAGGAGGACTTTTTTTGGCGGTTTGCCACAAAAAATTTAGAACAATTTCTTCTTGGGAGGCTCTTGTCATCTCATTGGGACTAAGCCTCTTTGTTATTGATTTTTCCTTGATTGGGCTGGGCGTTTTGGGAATTAAAATCACCCTTCTTTCTTCTTTGCTGGTAATTTTTGCCATCAGCTTGGCTTGTTTTTTGGTTTTTTTCTTAAGAAGGAGCTTTTTTTAATCAAGGAAAAAATCAGTCCAACTGAAAGCTTAGCTGAAAAGAAACAGCCAGAAAAAAAATATTTTTCTGCCGGAAAAATTATCTTTCCTTTGCCAAACCTTTTTAAGATTGCTTTTATTTTGGCCGTTGTTTTGGCTTTTTTGCCCGATTGCTCTATGTCAAAGAAGAAATTGCCCCCACTGCTACTGACTTGGGCCACCATATGTATTGGTCAAAATACATTTCCCAAAATGGTAAATTACCTGACTATTCTGAAGCAATGATTGAAAAAGCTGATTTGGGAAAGTTTATTATTGGGGAGCACTTGCTGTTTTCTCTTTTTAACCTAACAAGCAAAGAAACCTTTTGGGGACCAATGCCGCCGCTAATTCTTTTGATTTTTAATCTTTTCTCAATTTTAGCCCTTGCTTTTTTGGCGGCAAATTTGTTCTTAATGATATTTCCCAAAGCCAAGCCATCCCAGTTAAGAATGCTTTTCTTGATTCTTGTTTTTGTTTCGGGGGTTTTTGGGCCTATTTCCGCCCCCCAAGCAAAATATGTGACAGGCGGGGTGGTGGGAAATATTTTGGGAAATTTTCTGATTCCTCTTGTTTTTTTGCTTTTGGCTCTCGCAGTTAGGCTCAAAGAGTCCCTTTTTGCTCTTTTGGCAGTCTTGGTTGCTTTTTTGCTTGCCTACACCCATCACCTTTCTGCCTTTATTTTTATTTACTCTTTTTTGGGAACGCTTTTTTTGTTCTTTTTTGGGAGTGTTTTGCTGTTTTTTCGCCAAAAAGAAGTCGCCGCCAGTGGTTTTTTGAAAGAAATAGTTTCCTTTTTCTCCTTCTATCTTACTCCTTTGCTTTTGGGGATGATTTTTGTCTTGGTTTTATTTTTGTTCTTTTATCCCCCTTCCTATTTGGATTTTTCAGTAATTCAAACTGCCGTTGGGACGCCTTCAAAAGAAACCCGAACTGGCTTGGAATTGGCAGCCATTGTTGAAAAAATAGGCAGCTGGAACTTCCTTTTTAGTTTTTTTGGCCTAGGAATTCTTCTTTGGACTGCTACCAAAAAAAATTTTTCAAAAAAAGACAATTTTCTTGCCAGTCTGTTTTCTTTGAGTATTATTTTAGGTTGGTTTGGGATTATTTTTATTGCTTCCTATCATCCCGACTGGTTAAAATAAACATTCTTTCCACCCGAGTAGTGACTTATTTGATTTTCCCGGCCAGCATTTTAAGCAGTTTTTTTGTCTTTTGGTTTTTAGGAAAGCTTCGAAAACAGCTAAAAACAACATTCTCTTTGGGGCATTTTTTCTTTTGATTTTTTCCAGCGGCCTATTTGCAGGAACAATAGAAATAGCTGAAATTCAAAAAGAGCTAAACAATTCCTCTCACCAAAAAAGAATTCATTCTACTTGGCAATCTTTTGAAGCAGCTGAATTCCTTGCCCAAAGGACCACTCCCCAAGAAACCATTCTCAAAGATCACATCTATTTGACAGGAGATTCTTGGATGAAGTTGGTTTTTATGAGAGGCTATAAATATCCTCTTTCTCGGTCCTATCTTCACCGCTATGAAAAAGAAAGGGAAACCTGCACTCGAGATATGATTTCCCTTCCCGATACTGAAATAGGCAAGGCCTGCTTTGATGAAACTAAAACCAAGTACATTGTCCTCAAAAGAGGCCGCGATGATGCCGCCCTTTTGGATTCTCCCAACTTTTATCGGATTTTTTCTTCAGATGATGTGGTAATTTTCAAAAGAAATGAAGATTAATTTCAGCCAAAACAAATACTCAAGATTATTCTCTCAAAAAGAAGAAAGTTTCTTTTTGATTGTTTTGGCTATTATTTTTATTTTTGGCTTTTGGATTGTTTACCAAGAGGGAAAAAATAATCAAAAGGAAAATGCCAACTTTTACCTTTTAGCTTTTGAGTCTCCCAAGCCAGCCCTTTACTTAAAAGCTGAAAAAAAGATAGCTCAAGACGAATTTTTCATTAAAAATCACTCTGATAAGCCTATTTTTTGCAAAATCAGCCTAGCAATAAAAAAAGATGCTCAAGAAAATTTTTCTCTTGGCTTTTGTCTGAAGAAATAGAAAGCCAAGAGAAAAAGAATTTTTCTTTTCCCAAAATCCAAGATGATAAATTGGCAACTTACCTTTCCGCTTTTGAAAAAATCAGCCCCAATCAAAATCACCTTATTTCAATAACAGCTGATTGTGAAGACCAGCAATATCAAATAGAAAAACCTCTTAATTAAAATTTCAAATTAATTCCCTTTTAAAGCTGCTATGAAAATCCAAAAATCAAAAGAGGTTATCCTTTTCACTCGACCCCTAACTCCTCCCTGGGATGAGGCTTCCAAAAACCTGGCTTTTGACATTGCCAGAAACTGTGAAGGCGATTTTTCTTTTACCCTTTTAACCAGCAACAAAGAGCAACTAGAAAAAGCCCTTTTGGGAAATAACTCAATCGGCCGAAAAGAAAAATTTCAAATCAAAAAAATATACTCCAGCCCCAACTTCAATCTCTTTCAGAAAATTCGCCTTCTGATTTGGTTTTTTTTGCCAAATTCACCGGGCAGGGTGGTTCATTTTTTATTTACTCCCCGAAGCCTAACTTCTTTTCTGATTAGGCTGAGGCTTTTTTTCTCCCCAGTAAAAACCATCCAAACCATTGCCACCTTTAACCAAAACAGTATTTTACCCAAAAAGCTTGGGAAAGTTTTCTTTGCTGATAAAGTGGTGGTTCAATCTCGTCATACCCAACAAAAATTAGAAAAACTTGGCCTTTCAAATACCCAACTAATTTACCCCGGTATTGATTTGGAAAAGTTTCGACCAATCCCTAAAAACAAACCTCTAATGACTGATTTTGGAATAAGGCAGATGATTTTGTTTTTCTTTTTCCAGGAGAGTATTCTCGTCTCAATGCGCTGGAAAATATTTTGATGTTCTTAAAAATTCTCAACAAGAAAAATGAGTTAAAAAACTGGAAATTCATTTTTGCTTGTCGAATTAAGAATAACCAAGATATCCAAGAAAAAAGAAAGGTTCAGGCAAAAATAAAAAAATGGAGCTTTGAAGAAAAAGTAATTTTTATTGATACTTTCAAAGATATGCCTGCTTTGTATAGTCTTGCCGATTTAGTTTTTTTTCCTGTTAGGGAAATGACTGGAAAATTTGACATCCCTCTTGCTTTAGTTGAAGCAATGGCAACAAAAAAACCAGTGCTAGTTTCTGATATTCCTGTGTTAAAAGAATTCATAAAGTCTGGCAAAACTGGAATAGTTGTCCCCAAAGAAAATCCAACTAAAATTTATGAAACTTTTATGTTTTTTTATAAAAACAAGCCTCAATTGGAAAAAGTTGCCCAAGGAGGTTTTCAATTCGCCCAAAAAAATTTTGACATAAAAAATAAAGCCAAAGAGTATAAACAAATTTATGAAAGTTTGCTAGAATAAAAAGGTTCTAAGGCAAATCAAGGAGTCTATAAAAAGCTAAAATTTCCAATCACTATGGATACAGACAGAGTAAAAAAAGTTTCTCCCTATAAACAAGTAATTGAACCAGCTGGAAAACAGCGAGTGCCAATCGTTTTTCATGTTTCTGATGAATTGATGCCGGATGATTTTACTATTAGCCAATTAATAGAAGTAGCTTCTCAGCGGCCTGTTTTTCATCATGTTGCTGCCTTGACTGATATTCATCAAAAAGTGGGCCGCAGAAACCCATCTGGATCAGTGGTGGCAACAGAAAATTATTTCTTACCTCAATTGATTGACACCGCCCCCAACTGTGGAATGAGAATGCTTGCCACACCCTTTTTTGAAGACGACTTGGAAGAAAGCAAAATAGATCAACTTTTTAAAAAACTAATTAAGGTCATCCCCACTAAAACTTGGCTAGGAACCTGGATTTCATGGAAAAACATCATTGAAATATCAAAAGAAGGTTCGCCAGCCCTTCTAAGAGCTTTCAAAAAAGACGACCACTTAGAAAAAAAGCGGGTGATGAGCGGAGGGAATCTCTTTGGCAAAGAAGCCATCACTGAAAAGGAACTTTTTGAAGCAATTCCCAAGCTTTTTTTTCGTTTTGCCCAGTTTCGTTTGGGAATTTTAGGGGCCGCTGGAAATCATTTTCTTGATCTAATGAAAGTTGACCAGATATTAGATGATGAAATTGCCAAAAAATTCAATCTTCAAAAGGGGCAATATCTCTTCTTGATGCACACTGGTTCTGGCCTTTTCGGCCAATATTCTGGCTATTTCTATACACCTAAAGAAAAAGAACATTTCAGCCAAAAACTGGTTTTGGAAATTGCCAGAAAATCTTTTCTTAAAGAAAGCATCAGCTGGCACAAACAAATTAAAAAAGAAATTCCTCGCTATAAAAATTTGCGCAAGTTTTTTGCCATTGAATTTGGTTCCCAATTGGGCAGAAACTATTTCATTGCTCACCGGGCGGCCGCCAATCATGGTTTTGCCAATCGCGCTCTTTTGCAAATGAAGCTGGAAAAGGCCCTGCAGGAAACACTAAAGAAAGATTCCGAGCTGGAAATTATCTATGATATGCCCCATGTTTTTGTTGCCAAGGAAAGGCACTTTGGAAAAGATGTTTTGGTGCATCGCAACAACACCTCTCGCGCTTTTGGCCCTCAAAGAATGAAGGGAATGGAGCTTTTTGAAGAAATTGGCGAACCAGTATTTTTGCCCTCTTCAATGAGTACCCCGGCCTATTTTGGAGTGGCAACTGATGAAAATGAATCAACTTTTTTCTCCGCCGCTCATGGAACCGGCAAAGCAAAGAAAAAGGGCCCCGAAAAGGTAAAAAACAAAAAAGAGCTTTTTGAAAAAATGAAGCGTCATCAGGTTAAACTTTATAATGCTAAATCAAAAGGAATTATTCACCAAGATTCAGCTAATTATAAAGATGTTGAAAAAGCAATTGAGGGAATAAAGGCTAATAAAATAATGAAGCCAGTGGCAAAAATGTCCCCAGTGGCTGTTCTTATGGCCTAAAAAAATGGAAATTATCACTTTTTCAGGCGTAGATGGCAGTGGCAAGACTCTGCAAATGAAAAAAGTCAAGAAGTTTTTAGAGTCAAAAAAAAGGCGGGTCTTTCTTTTTCACCTTATTGATTTTTCTATTGCTAAAAAGATTTCTTCTTTGGGAAAAAGAAAATCTTCCCCGGCTTCTTCAAAAACATCCGCTTCGCCAATGTCTATTTTTCTAAGAAAAGTAGCTTTTATCATTGACGCTTTTCGTTTTAGGCTTCTTTTTGAAAAAATAAAGCCTCGCTTTGATTTTCTTTTGTCAGATAGGTTTTTTCAAGACCAAGCCGTCAACATCTTCTTTCTGGAAGGCAAACAAGAAGTTTCCCAAAAGCCTCTTTGGCTAAAGGCAGGAGAGCTTTTTTTGCCTCAAATCAGCAAAAGTTTTTGTTTGTTGGTGCCGCCAGCTATTGCCCAAGAAAGAAAAAAAGACAAAAACCAAGATGCCAATTACTACCAAAGAAAAAGCTTGCTCCTCAAGTCAGCCAGGCGCTTTTGGAATTTTGAATATATTGACGCCCAAAAAGACAAAGAAAAGGTTTTTAATCAAATAAAAGATAATCTAGATGAGCTCCATCATTAAGGCCTCTTTCTGGCTCACTCTTTCTGAGCTGGCCTTCAATCTATCCGGTTATATCACCCATTCTTTTTTGGGGCGATTTTTAAGTCCGGCTGAATACGGGCGCTATTCATTGGTTATCACTTTTTCAACTATGGTGGTGGTTTTGGTGGGCAGAGGAGTGCCGGTGGCTATGAGCAAATATCTAAGTGAGGTCAGAAAAAATCCCCCTTTGATAAAAAAAATCAAATTTGAAGCCGCCAAAACACAAGCGCTAATTATTGCTCCTTTGACTTTGGTTTATTTTCTGGCCGCTCCAATTTTTTCTCAAGCTTTAAATGATTCTTCCTTGACCAATCTTTTTAGGATTTCTTCTTTAGTTATTCCCACTTTTGCTTTGGCTAGCTTTTATTTCTATTACTACACTGGCATTCATGCCTTTACCAAACAAGCTTTTTTGAAATTTAACCGCGCTTTTGCGAAACTTTTTTTCATCCTTTCTTTGGGTTATTGGTTTGGAACTATGGGAGCTCTAATTGGGCATGCAATTGCTCCTTTTACTGTTTTTTTAGATGCTTATTTTATTGATCCTTTCAGAAAAGTAAAAAGGGCTAGCCAAGAAACAGCTTCAAAACTCAACTTCTCAAAGAAAAAATTGCTCCAATTTGCTTGGCCCATCATTGTTTTTATGATTTTTTACGAAGTAATGGTTTCAATAGACCTTTACTTGGTTAAGGCAATCCTAAAAGATGATCGCTTGGCAGGCCTTTATAGCGCCGCTCTAACAGTAGGCCGAATTCCCTTCTACGCCTTTTATTTTTTGACTATTATCTTGCTTCCCAAAATCTCAGAAACAACCTCTCAAAAAATGGATCAAGAAACCCAAAGAATTCTAAAAACTGCGATGCGCTTTTTAATGATGCTGCTTTGGCCGGCTGTGGCCCTTTTAGCGGCTTTTGCTCCTTCAGCTACTAGGTTTTTCTATGGCGCTCGTTATTCTGAAGCCGGACCAGCTCTTTCAATTCTTTCTCTGGGGATGGGCTTTTTGACGATTTTTTATATTCTGGCCTTTGTTCTTAATGGAGCAGGAAAAAATAAGACTCCGATGAAAATAACCATGGCAGGAGCCGCCCTAAATACCTTTTTGGGGTATCTATTGATTAGCCGTTTTGGAATTTTGGGAGCCGCTTGGGCAACTACCCTAACCGCTTTTGTTGTTATGCTTCTAAGTTTGATAATTGCCAATAGAAAAATTGTTTTCTTTTTGGAGCCAATTTCCTATCTCAAATTTTTGCTTTTTTCAGTTGTTATTTTTTGGTTGGCTAGCGCCTTTTTCCCTCAAGGAAGATTTGTTTTCATTTTATGGTCAAGTTTTCTTTTTTTGATTTATTTGGCCTTTCTTTTTCTTGCCAAAGAATTATCAAAAAAAGACTGCCAATTTTTCCTGGCTTCTTTAAAAAAGAAAAAGCATTAGGGAGTAAAAAGATGATTTTGGAACTGGTACCTCTTGATATTTAATCCATATTGTGCTATTGTTTTTCTATGGTCAAAAGCAAATCTTCCTTTTTAGGAAGTGATTTTATAAATTAAGGCTCTAAAAAAGACAATGAAAAAGGAAATTCATCCCCCCTATCACAAAGATGCCCAAATCCATTGCGCTTGTGGCAATGTAATCAAGGTTGGTTCCACCCGAGAAAAAATGCAAACTGAAATTTGCAGCGCTTGCCATCCTTTTTATACTGGCAAAAAGAAACTGGTTGATTCTTTGGGCCAAATTGATCGCTTCAAAAAGAAACTGGAAAAGACCCAAAAAATAAGAAGCGAAAAAAAGAAGCAGAAAAAAACTGCCCCAAAAGCAAAAAACAAAAAAGCCAATTCCAAAAAATAGCTTTTCTCACTTTTTATGGCCCCATCTTTTGCCAGATGGGGCTATTTTTGTCATAATCTAATTAGATTTTAACGAAATAATATTTTTTAATTTTCTCATTCTTAACCAATGGAACTAGAGCTTGAAAAATTCAAAAAAGAGAAAGAGGCTGTCCAAGGAGAACTAAACAATCCCCATGTTTTTGCCGATCCCAAAAAGGTTCGTCAACTAAATAAAGAGTTGGCAAGGTTAGAAGAAATTATTTTCAGGGCGGAAGAGATAAAAAAACTGAAAAAACAACTTCAAGAAAACGAAGAAATAATAGAAAATGACGACTCTGAAGAAGACCTAAAAAAAATAGCTCAAGAGGAAAACCAGGAAATCAAAGAAAAAATAAGAGAAATGGAAGAAGAGCTTTCTATTTTGCTTCTCCCTGGCGATCCGAATGACAAGAAAGATGTAATCGTTGAAATTAGGGCTGGAGCGGGAGGAGACGAGGCGGCTCTTTTTGCTAAAGACCTTTTCAGGATGTATTTTAAGATGGCGGAAAAAAGTGGCTGGCAGACAAAAATAATCAGCTCCCACGAAAACGACTTGGGTGGATTCAAGGAAGTAATTTTTGAAATCTCTGGAAGAGATGTCTTTTCTAAAATGAAGTATGAATCAGGCGTTCACCGAGTTCAAAGAATCCCTGAAACTGAAAAACAAGGCCGCATTCATACTTCAACAGCCACTGTGGCTGTTCTGCCGCAAGCTGAAGAGATTGAACTTAAAATTGACCCCAAAGATATTCGGATTGACACTTTTGCTTCTTCTGGACCAGGCGGCCAGTCTGTTAATACCACCAATAGCGCTGTTAGAATAACCCATTTGCCAACTGGGCTGGTGGTTTCTTGCCAAGATGAAAAGTCCCAGCTTCGCAACCGAGAAAAAGCTATGCGAGTATTAAGAAGCCGCCTCTTGGCCTTGAAGGAAGAGGAGGAGCGCAAGAAGCAGGGAGAGGCTCGCCGCAGCCAAATCGGGACAGGCGACAGAAGCGAAAAAATAAGAACCTATAATTTTCCTCAAGACAGAGTCACTGACCATCGAATCAAGCAAAGCTGGTCCAATATTAACGAAATAATGGATGGCAAGATAGAAGAAGTGATGGAAGCCCTCAAAAAAGAAGATCAACAAAGGGCTCTTCTTGAAATAAAGAATAAAAAAAGGCAAGACTGATTCCTGCCTTGCCTTGTATTCCTTTAATTAATTTAATTTTCAAGTTCTAGCAAGATCAAGAGACTTCTCACCTGAGGATTAAAGCCAAATGTTACCACCAGATGAGAGTTTCCTTTTGAAAAAATAAGAGTATTTTTTTCAAAAATTACCTCCTTTTCCTTCCATCCCTTTCGGAGATAAAAATTTTTTAAGATCAGGGGCAATTTGTTGTTTAAAAATTTCACCACATTTCTTCTCAGAGAAAGCCCCAGATCAAAGAATATTCCAATGCCATTTCCATTTTTTTGGAAAATGGAAATGGACTCAGGAACAACGCTGCTTTTTTTCATACTTTCCCTAATTTTAAGGGAAAGCTCTCCAGTCCCCAGCCTATTCTTAAGAAAAAGCATCCCCCTCCTCCTTTTGTCTTAAGTTGTCAAGAAAATGATTAAAAAAAACAGTCCTATTTTTCAGCTAGAATTAGAGTTAATTATATCACAATTGATAAAAAAATCAAGAGAGTGGGTGATTGCTCATTTTGATGAGATCAAACTTAACGAAAAACAACAAAAAGAGCTAGAGAAAAAAATATCCCAATTAAGAAATGGAAAGCCCTTGGCTCAAGTTTTGGGCAAAAAAGATTTTTTTGGCAATAGTTTTTTTATCAACGAAAAGGTCCTTATTCCCCGCCCCGAAACAGAAATTTTGGTTGAAAAAGCGCTAGAAAAAATCCAAAAAAAGCTGGAAAAAAGAACTCCAAAGAAGATTTTAATAGCTGATATTGGAACTGGCTCTGGCGCTATTATTGTCTCAATAGCCAAAAACATTTCTTCCCAAAAAAGAAAAAAATGCCTATTTTTTGGCACCGATATTTCAAGCTCAGCTCTTTGGGTGGCTCAAAAAAATGCCGATAAAATTTTGGGAGGCCATCAAGTTAATTTTTTAAAAGGAGATCTGACCAACCCCATTGAAAAGAAACTAAAAAATTTCTTTAGCCAGGCTGATTCTCGGAAAAATTTGCCATTTGAAATGTTTTTCCTTGCTAATCTTCCCTATCTTTCCAAAAAAGAACTTTCTTCTGCCCCCAAAAATGTTCAACTTTTTGAGCCGCAAAAAGCCCTTTTATCGGCCCAAAATGGCCTTTATCACTATAAAAATCTTTTTCAAAGACTGAAAAGCATCAGTAAAAAGTATTACCCCATTTCTCTTTCTCTTTTTATTGAATTTTCTCCCGCTCAAAAAAAAGGTCTTTTTGGCTTGGTGAAAAAATTTTTCCTTCTATTGACAAAAACAAGGTTTTATTTTATAAAGATTTAGCTGGAAAATGGCGAGTAATGGAGATGGAAATTGGACCTAAATAGGAGATAAATGATGGAGGCGCCAGCGATAGACATATCAAAAATATGTTTTATGCTTCAGCTAAACCTCACTTTTTTTCTTGTTATTCTTATTTTTCTCTTGATCGCAGAAGGAGGATTCAAGAGAAAAAGTGTTATTTTAATCATTGCCGCCGCTCTTTTTTTAGGGGCAATGACAATTGGCTGGCACTGGGGCTCTTTTTAGTAATCTAGAGCCCCACAAAAAAATAAACAAAGAGGAATGGCAATGCCTTTCCTCTTTTCATTGGAGATTTGCTGAGAATTTTTTATTTTTCCCAGCAAACCATACCACAAAAGGGACAAACCTTAACCAGTACGGAGGATTCAACCTCAAAAGTCACCGGTCCTTCTTTTTCACAACAAGAAAAATTTTCTACCTCTCCTCCCTTTTCTTTTTCAGATGAAACTATTTCTTCCAGTTTTTCCTGAAAAATCCTTTTTGCCCTTTTTCTTCTCCGTCTTCTTTGCCAAAAGAGTTCGCTGGATTTATTTTTTCTCATTTTTCTCTCCTTTCTTTTTTTGCCAAAAAGTTGAAGAGGTTGCTCTTTTAAGCTATTATACAGTTAAACTAAGAAAAAGAAAGCTTTTCCAATGAAAAAAATCGCCATCAATAAGAGGGCCCGTTTTGACTACGAAATCCTGGAAAAATTTGAGGCTGGCTTGGTTTTGAAGGGATATGAAGCCAAATCAATAAAAACTGGCCATATTTCCCTCAAGGGCGCCTTTGTGACGACTCAAGGAAACGAACTATTTTTAGTCAACGCATCAGTGCCTTTGGCTTATTTTTCTGCCAATGTTAAAGATTATGACCCAACTGGCCCTAGAAAGCTTTTGCTTAACAAGAAAGAAATTGCCTATCTTAGGGAAAAAAGGCAACGAGAAGGGTTGACAATAGTGCCTCTTTCAGTGTATAATAAAAAAGGTCGGATAAAGCTTGAAATTGCCCTGGCCAGAGGAAAAAAGAAGCAAGATAAGCGCCAAACCATCAAAAAAAGAGAAGCAGAAAGAGACATTCGGCGCTTAATGAAGAGGAAGACAGTAAAATAAATTACCCTCAAAAAAAGTATTATAATTTGTCTCGGGGGTGACAGGAATCGACAGTCTGCACATTTAAAAACCGGCAAGCCAAGCTTCGCGAGCTTGTAAAACCCGCGAAAATCAACTAAGTGCAAACTTATTTGAAAAAGCTAAGGGGATGATTGCTTCCGCTTTCACTCCTTCTTATGCTGCTGCTGTGGCCTAATATGGCTTCAGCCCGCTACCTAGCTGATCCTCAATAGGCTAATCGTAGCGCCATATTTTGAGGTGCAACCAGAGGTTTCTTTCGGCTTCTGGCCAAGACCAAAACGAAAGAAAGCCCAAATTGTTTTTTGCTTATTTTTAAGCATTTGCGGCTTTAAAGAAAATAAGCTAAGCTTGTAGAAGGTTTTTATTTGTCAGGTCTGGACATGGGTTCAACTCCCATCACCTCCACCAACAAATTTTTTAATAATAATTAATAGCGAAAACAATTAACACACCAAGATTTTTTAAGAACCCCAAAGCCGCCAATCAAAAAAATCGGCTCAATGAAGCCATCCGAATTTCTCCTGTCATGGTAATTGATGAAGATGGAAAAAAAGTTGGGAATAATGGAAACTTCTAAGGCAATTGAGCTTGCTCAAGAAAAAGGATTGGATTTGGTTGAAATCGCTCCTAATTTGCGCCCCCCTGTGTGTAAAATTCTTGATTGGGGCAAGTTCCAGTATCAGCAAGCCAAAAACAGCAAAAGGCAAAGAATAAACAGAAAAAACTGAGATTAAGGGAGTTAGGATAAGGCCAGCCACTGGAGAAAATGATCTTAATTTTAAGGCCAATCAGGCAAAAAATTTAGCAAAAGGCCACAAAGTCAAGGTTGAAATCATTTTAAAAGGAAGAGAGAAAGCTTTCCAAAACGAAGCCAAAGAAAAATTGCGAGCTTTTATTGACAAAATTGATTTTGAAACTAAAATAGAGCAAGGTGCCACTCGCCAATTTAATGGCTTTTATGCCTTAATTGCTCCCAAAAAGAATAACTTTTAAAAAGTTTTTAGAAAAACGACCTAAAGAATAATTTAAAAATATGCCAAAGCTGAAAACAAGAAAGGCAGTCGCCAAAAGGTTTAAAATTACTGCCAAGAAAAAAGTTCTGCACAGAATGTCTGGGCAAAACCATTTCAATTCCAAAGAACCCTCCAAAATCACCCTTAAAAAAAGAAGGGATAAAGAATTGACAGGAAAACTAGCTAAAAATGTCCTTAAGGAAATTGTTGACTAAAAGCCGCAGAGGTTTCAATTAAGATCCTATATAAGCTTAAATTAAATCTATGCCACGCGTAAAAAGAGGAACTATTGCTTCCAAAAGAAGAAAAAAAGTAATAAAGGCCGCCAAGGGCTATAAATGGAGAAGAAAGTCAAATTATAAAGCCGCCAAAGAAGCTTTGATAAAGGCAGGAAAGTATTCTTATCGCGATAGAAAGGCTAAAAAAAGAGTAATGCGAAGAACTTGGATCACTCGGCTGAACAATGCTGTGAGAGAATATGGAATGAAATATTCCCAATTTATCAAAATTCTAAAAGACAAAAAAATTGAACTTGATCGAAAAGTTCTAAGCCAATTAGCGGTCCAAAATCCAGAAGTATTTGCCCAGTTTATGAAAAAAATCAAAAATAGCTAGATTTGCCTTGAAGTTACCATAAAAGAGTTCGCCTAATAGCGAACTCTTTTATTTTGTTTTTGGGAAATTTCTATGAGCTTTTCCCAGTTATCATTGGCCGCTATTTTCACTTCTCTTTCTTCTTGGCATTTTTGGCAAAGATGGACAATCCTCCATTGGCCATTTTTTTTGATAACTTCTTTCGGCTCCATCAATCCTTGACAAGGATTTTTTCTATCTCCTGGCCAAAGATCAACATGTTTTGACCACAAACAGCTAGGGCAATGGTTGGTAAAGCCATTTCCCTTGACTAACTGTCCACAAATTTCACAAATAAAATTTTCGGTTGTTTTTTTAAATTTTTTCATTCTTGGCAGATGATTTTTGTGAAAATCTCCTTTCTTTTTTCTCAATTGGTGAAACTGGGAAAAATCAGCCGGCTTATTTTTTTTGAGTATTTCCAAATCAGTTCCTGAGCAGTTTTTTCTGCAGAACGAACCTGGGATGATGTTTTTTCTGGAGTTATTCTTATTAAGGCGGTTGGCCCCAGCTTGTCTTTCCTTTCCAAAATTATGTCCCTAAAAGAAGCCAATTGGACCAGTTTTTCGTTTTCTTCCTTGTTTCTCCCCAAGATTATTTGTATTTTATTTTTCCAAAAATGGCGCCCCACTTTCAATAGGTCAAAGTCTTTTTGAGTAAAGCCACTCTTCTTTGTTTCCAAAAGACTTTTCAATTTCTGAGAAAAACCCACCTCTGTCAAAATGCATCCCCCGGCTGGACTAGGAAAGTTTTTCACCTTTAATTTTTTTGCCAGCTCTAGTTGAGGTCTTCGGCTTCTGCCGACAATGGAAAAAAGCTTTTTTCTGTTAACTAACCCTTTTTTTTCATAAATAGTGGGAGATAGTTTTTGGGCTGAAAGGGGCCGCAATATTTTTTCAGCCAGTCCAGCTTCTTTTTCTAATTTCTCTAGAGCTTGTCGATTTTGAGAAAAAGGCCTTTGCCCAAGAACCTCGCCGGTTGCCAAAATATCAAATTTTTCCCTTTCAAAAATCTTTTTGGATTCTTCAAGCATCAGGAGATGGCAATCCAGGCAAGGATTTAGTCCCTTTCCATAGCCAAATAAGGGTTGGCGCACTTTTTCAAGGTGCTTTGAAGCAATGTTTTTAACAATTATTCTAATTCCGTTATTTTTCGCCGCTTGGCAAGCCTTCTTGTCATCAAAAAAATAACTTTTAAAAACTACGCCCACTACCTCAATTCCTTGCTCTTGTAATATTTTAGCGCTTAAAATAGAGTCCAGACCGCCCGAAAAAAGCAATAAGGCCTTGGTTTTTTCTCTTTTTGCCTTTCTGGCCATGGGGTTGCTTTGATTATTAAATAGAAATTATTTTTCTTGAAAGAAATTCGTTTTTTTTTGAAAATTAACTTTTACCGCAAAAACCAAATTCCTAAGATTACTGCCGCCAAAATTAACCGATACCACATAAAAAACGCCAAACTTCTTTTTTTGATGAAATTTAAAAACCCTCCAATTGCCAGGTAGCCGCTAAGAGCAGCCGAAAAAATCCCAACAAAAATCAAAGAAAATTGAATCTCTTGATTGAAAAGGTCCGGAAGTTTTAACAGGGCCGCCCCCAAAATAATTGGCCCTGAAATCAAAAAAGAAAATCTAGCAGAGTCTTCCCTGCTAAGTCCCAACAAAAGACCGGCTGTGATGGTTGACCCAGAACGAGAAACTCCCGGCATAAGAGCAAAAGCCTGAAAAACTCCCACCACAAGAGCTGTCTTGAAGGAAATATTCCTTAGGCCTTTATTTTTTTGGGTTTCTTTTTTGGAGCTAACAAGGTCACTAACAAAGAGCAGGATTCCCCAAAAAGCTAAATTAAAGGAAACTAACCAAGGAACTCGCCACTGGTTCTCTGCTAGTTGTTCCAAAAACAGGCCTGCCATTGCCGCTGGAATAGTAGCTACCAAAATTGCCCAAAACAACCCTCCTGTTTGGCTGTCTAGTTGGCCAGCTCCGCTAAGCCTATTCTTCCCTGTCAGGTAATTGCCAGCTGATTTCAAAATTTGCCAATAGTCTTTGCCAAAAAACAAAACAATGGCTAAAAATGTCCCAAAGTGCAGGGCAACATCAAAACTCAAGCCAAAATTTTCTTTTCCTAAGAGCCACTGAAAAAAAACCAAGTGCCCTGAAGATGAAATTGGCAAAAACTCAGTAATTCCTTGAACTGCTCCTAGTAAAACTACTTGAAAAAATTCTTCCATTTATTTTTTGTTAATTTTGCTGTTTCCAAAAAATAAAATGACTCTTGAAAAATTATTTTCACATTCCGCCGGCCTCATTCCTAATATTTTCAGCAAGGCTTTTTCTAAACAAAAATTTTCCTTTTTTGCGATTTTTGGCAAAATAATCCAAGTCTTCTATTTTTAGTAATTTTCCGATTAGTCCATAAACAATCAGCCCGCCCAAAAAGGAAACTGAAAATTGGGTTAAAATTCCTATCAAAGTTCTTTCCGAGCCAAAAGGATCAGCGCTAATAAAATATTTTAACATTTGAATAAAGGCTCCCGCCAGAAGAGAAGCAATTATAATTTTAAAAATAGGATAGATTATTTCTCCTGCCTTTTTGCTTAGCTGAGAGATTTTTGTGCTAAAAATCAAAAACAATATAGAAGCATTGATTATTGAAGAAATGCTAAAAGCCCAAACCAAACCAGCCAACCCCATTTTTCTTATCAAAACAAGCGCCAGGGTGATATTAATGGTCTCAACAAAAATTCCCACAAAAAAAGGAGTTTTAGTGTCTTGAGTTGAATAAAAAGCCCTAACCAGAAAAGGAATTAGCCCTTGGGCAAACAGCGAAACACAAAAAATTCCCAGCACATTTAAGGTTGCCACCGTGTCTTCCCAGCTAAACTTTCCTGATCCCAAAACTAGGCGCACAATTTGGGCCCTTAAAAGAAAAATAAAAATTGAAAGAGGGATAACGAAAAAAAGAATTCGCCGCAAGGTTTTAGAAAATTTTTCTGCAAATTCCCTCTTATCTCCTCGCGCCCAAAGACAAGAGAGGGTGGGAAAGGCCGCTACAGCATAGGAAATAGAAAACAGCCCAATCGGAACGCTTTGGAGGTTGTTGGCAAAATTAAAAACGGCCAAACTGCCCGGTTCCAAGGTTGAGGCTAAAATAGTAATAACCAAGAGATTGATTTGGGAAACCGCCAATCCCATCAGCCTTGGCATCATCAATTTACCTACTTGACGAAGATGCCGATCTTTGAGGTTAAAGCCAAAATGAAAATGGAACCCCGACCTTATTATCTCCGGAGCCTGCACTAGAAGATGGAGCAGGGTCCCCAAAACAACTCCCAGAGCCAATCCTTTAATTCCCCAGAAATTAGTAAAAAAACAGCTCCAATAATTATTCCGATGTTATAAAAATAGGAGCCAAAGAATAGAAAAAAAACTTCTTAAATGAATTGAGAATTCCTCCAGCAATACCAGAGACTCCAAGAATAACGGGACTAAGAAGCATAACTCTGGTTAACTCCACAACCGCCATCTGTTTTTCCTGATTGAAGCCAAAAGCAATTAATTTAACAAAAAAAGGCGCCAAAAAATAAAGTCCCACTGCAACAGTTCCCAGCAAAAGAACACCAACCAACAAAACAGAGCTGGTGAATTCCCATGCTTCTTTTTCCTTTTTCTGCGCTATTAAGGAAGAAAAAACAGGAATGAAGGCGGCAGAAAGGGCGCCTAAAACTAAAAAGGTATAAACTAAATCAGGGATCTTAAAAGCGGCATAATAAATATCCAACTCGTCCCCTGCGCCATATTTAGCCGCCAAAATTCGGTCTCTTAAAAGACCTAGAATTCGGCTAGCTATCCCCATAACAGCAATCAAAAAAGCTGATTGAGTGATGGAATCAGATGACTTTTCACCATTAACAAAGCAATTTTTTAAAATGGCTATCATTCCTTTTAACTAATTGAATTGGATTTGGGGGCCTATTTTTGATGGGCCTTTTTAATTTCTTCCACTAACTCTTGGGCATCAATTCCGAACTCTGAGGCAATATCAGAAATTTTTTCAAAACGAGCCGCCGCACAGCCAACACAAGGCAAACCCTTTTTCATCATTATTTCAGCCGCTCCCGGAAAATTCTGGATAACTTCCATGATGTTTGAATCTGGGCTTAATTCATTTTTTTATTAGTTTTTTCCATCTTTATGTTTGTTGTTAATTGAGTTATTGATTAAATTTAATTAAAAAAAATTATAAAAATCATTATTTCATCATCGCTTCAATGATCAATTCAGCCGCCTCATCTTCAGAAAGCCCTCTGGTCATTAGCGCTTCCAGTTCTTTTTGATTGATTTTTCCGACTGAAGCTTCATGGGTAACCCTGGCGCTGTCATTGCTTACTTTGACAATTGGAACAGCTTGAGCCACAGAGCCTTTTCCGGAAATGATTTCTTGGCAATCAACATGCCCCTGGGAATTGTCTCCTTCAGCGTAGGTTTCTCCCTGCATAAAAACCCTCCCTCCATCTTTGGCTGCCGCTCGCATTTTTATCAAGCTTCGGCTGTTTTCCCCCATCAGATAAACTTTATCAGTTATGGAAACAGAATCTTTTTTCCCTTTACCCAGCACCTTTGTCTCAATTCTTGTTTTTGCGTTTTTTTCAAGTAGACTTCTAATTCTATGTCAACCTTTCCCACTGTTCCTTTGGTAAGCAGAAAGTTGCTTAAAAAGGCTCCTCCCTCGCCAACCTCAACTCTTAATTTTGGCATCACCAGCGATCCATAATTTTCTCCGTGATAGTGGTGTTCCTCATACTCCAAGACCGATCTTTGACCAATCCTAAAAACTGCCTCCATCTTATGAGAAATTTTTTTGGCCCTGGGAAAACTGCAATGAGCCACAATCTTAACCCGACAGCTATCTTCTAAAATGATATTGGGAACAATAAATTGCTTCTCTCTTTCATCCAAAATTCCAAAACAGAAAAATAACGGCTGGGTGAGTTTGACCCCTTTTTTTACCCGAACCTCTGCCTCTACCCCTTGAGAAGTTTCCTTTTTAAGCATTTCAATTCCCAAAGAAGCATAGCTGGAAAGAACTTTGTTTTTTTCAACATAAAAATAACCTTGGTTGGCTGTTGTCAAATGCTCAATAGAACAAAGCTTGGCTGTCCTTAAAAAATCAGCTGGCAAATGACGGCCTGCATTTTTCTGGCTAATTTATTTTTCATTTTTAATCAGACTAATTATTGGATTTTTTTCTCAAGAAAACCTTCATCTCATAACAGCGCTCTTTTCTTCCTTCTCTTTGGCAATAGGTTCTCATCACCTTTCTGAAAGGACCACTTTCAACCACCTTACCATTTTCTATTAAGGTAGCCTTGTCAGCAATCAAGCCGGCCTCTTCTCGGTGAGTGATAAGAATAATAGAACATCCAATTCGTTCTTTGGTTTTTAACAAAATGTCATATAATTCATTGTAAACAATAATATCCAAAGAAGCATCCGGCTCGTCCAGAATCATCACTTTGGGTTTCATTAGAATGACTGATGCCAGCTCAATTCTTTTTCTTTCTCCTCCGCTCAATTTCTCATCCAGCTTTCTTTTGGCAAATTTCTTTTCTAGTCCCACCCACTCAAGGCTTTTTTCAATTTCTTTCTTTCTGTTTTGGCCAAAGTTATTCTGGCCTCGCAGTTTTAGGCTTAAAAACAAAAACTCCTCCACCGATAGGCCCTCAAAACGAGCTGGCTCTTGAAATGCCATAGCCAAACCCAGCCGAGCTCGCTCAAAAGGTTTTTTGGTGGTAATATCCTTTCCTTGAAAAATAATTTTCCCCTTCTTTATTTCTATTCTGCTGTCCAAGCCCATTAAAGCAAAAGCTAGGGTGCTTTTTCCACTGCCATTCTTGCCCAAAATAGAATGAATCTCATTTTTCCCAACTTCAATGTTAATGTTCCACAGGAGATATTTTGAAGACTTTTTTTTATCCACACTTGATGCTTCTTTCTTGATTTCATCCAATTCTTCTTTGGGAGCAACAAAAAGATTTTCAATTCTTATCATATTGGGTTGAATGTTTCAAAATTTAAGTTTGCTTCTTTATATTGTTACAACTGGTTTTCCAGTTAAATTTTATCTCTTCGAAAAGCAAAGAAGCGATGAGGGGGCTTTCGCAAAACAAAACCCGGAATAGTTTCTCCTCCGGGATTCATTAACCCCTTTTCTTTCTTTATAGTCTATACCCAGCTTACCATCAAAAAAGAAGAAAATCAATTCCTTGGCGTTTTCTGCTATTTCTGTTGGGCTAGCATTGTTTTTCTTGATTGTTGATGGCAAAGAGCAACTGCCAAAGCATCAGCGGCATCATCGGCTGAGGAATATTTTTTGTTTTCAAAACGCTTTTTACCATCAGCTGAACTTGCTTTTTTTCAGCTCGGCCATAGCCAGTCAGGGCTTGTTTTACTTCAAGGGGAGTATATTCAAAAACAGGAACCTTTTTTTGACAGCAAGTTAAAATCAAAACTCCTCTAGCTTGGGCAACCTTAATGGCTGTTTTGATATTTTTAAAAAAGAATAAATCTTCAATAGCCGCTTCGCTAGGGCTGTATTTGAGAATAATCGCTTCCAAGTCTGATGCAATTTCCCTTAGCCTCTCGGAGGATTTCTTGTGCTGAGCCGTCTCAATTAAACCATAGGCACAAAGAAATGGATTATTTCTTCTTATTTCTATTATTCCCCAACCTGTTGTGGCTGTGCCTGGATCAAGTCCAAGGATTCTCAATTTTTCCTCTTTTTTATTTTTGTTCATTCAAAGAGATTATTCTAAATTATCGCTAATATCCACTACATCCTCCTGCTCATCCAAAGCTTCCAGCAATTTCTCATAATCAAGCCGAGTATTTTCATCAACCTTTATTGGATTCTTGCCAAGAAAACCAACTCTGCATCTGTTGTTCTTGTGCCGCTTTTTTCTGTTTTCTCCTGGATTTCCTTAAGCTGGGAAGGATTGGTGAATACATAAAGGCCCTCTTCTTTCCAGCGCAAATCTTTGGCTCCAAACTCTATCAATTTTAATTCTAATTCATCTCGGTCTTTGGTTTTTTAACTTCTTCTTGGGGAATAAAAAATACCCCCACCGGCTCAAATTGCCAACTTACTCCTCCCCCTCAACAAACTTCCCGCCATTCTTGTTCAAAATATTTTTAATTTCTGAAAGAGTGCGGTTGCGGTTATCGGTGGCCACTTTGATCAGCATTGCTATTTGGCCTGGCCCGTAAGCCTCATAAACAATTTCCTCTATTTCGGCGCTGTCCTTTAACTCCCCCGTTCCTCTTTTTATCGCCCTTTCAATGTTGTCTTTGGGAACATTGGCTTGCTTGGCTTTTTCAATCGCCAGCCTTAGGGCAAAATTGGTTTCTGGGTTGCCTCCATTTTTGGCTGCCAGAGTAATGTTTTTGGTAAGTTTTGTAAATATAGCCGCCCGCTTGGCATCTTGGGCCATCTTGCGATGTTTAATGTTGGCCCATTTTGAATGTCCTGCCATTTTTTTTTTTTTTTTTAAATTAAAAAAATTATCTTTTAAGTTATTCTTGTTTTGAAAAAATTTGAACCAAAAAAATAAATTTGCTATTTTTCGTTTTTTGGGCCTTCTTGGCGGTCACCAAAATACCATTGGTAGATTTCTTTTGTGGCGGGAACAGCCCAAGAATGGCCCTCTCCTCCACCTTCTATCAAAACTGCCATAGCAATTTGGGGATCGTCAAAAGGAGCAAAAGAAATATACCATGAGTGCGTTTTTTCCTCACTGCCAAATTGAGCCGTTCCAGTTTTTCCAGCCGTTTCAACTGGCAAAGAAGCCAGAGAACGGCCCGAACCAGCCGGCCCAAAAACGGTTTGATGCATTCCCTCTCTCACTATCTCAATATTTTTCTGGGAAATAAAATTTTTGTCAACGATTTCAGGCTCAACTGGGGATTCTTCTCCAGTTTCAGGATCAATTATCTTTTCCGCTACTTTTGGCTGATAGTATGTCCCTCTGTTGGCAATAGTCGCTGTCATTGACGCCAATTGTAAAGGAGTAACTGTTACAAAGCCTTGCCCAATTGCCTCGTGATAACTGTCCCCTATATACCACTTCTCTCCAAATTTTTTAAATTTCCAGTTTTTATTGGGAAGATTTCCGTCCAATTCTCCTGGGAGATCAATTCCTGTTGGAGCGCCAAAACCAAACATTTTTCCATATCTTTCTATCTTTTCTTCGCCCAACCCAGAAATTTCTCCCCATCCTCCTCCAAGGGCATAAAAGAAGACATCGCAACTTTCGGCAATCGCCTTTTTGACATCGGTTGGGCCATGCGTTTTCCAGTCTGGAAATTTCCAACTGCCCACTGTTATTAGCCCTGGGCAATTAATGATGGTATTTTCTTTGATTATTCCTCTTCCAGCGCCGCCGCCGCAATCATGGGCTTGAAAGTTGAGCCAGGCGGATACTCTCCTGCTATGGCTCTGTTTATTAACGGATGCTGGGGATCAGCTATTAAATCTTGGTAGTCTTTATCTCTGATTCCCCCGAAAAAGATTATTGTCAAAACTAGGCAAGCTGACCAAAGCAAGCACCTTTCCGTTTTGAGGATTGATGGCAACCGCCACCGCCCCCGTGGCGTCTTCATTTTCATCAACTATCTTTTCCAAAACTTCATAAGCCTTTTTTTGGAGCCCTGCTTCAATGCTCAAAACCAATTCTTTTCCTTTTTTGGGATTCACCACGCCCAAGTCCATCTTCACTTCTCCTTCCGAGTTAACTTCAAACCGATGCTGTCCATGTTGCCCTCTTAAGAATTTTTCATAAAAAAATTCCACTCCTGTTTTACCAATAGAATCGGTCATCAAATAGTCAGGATGCTCTAAAAGTTCTTTTTCAGTTACTTTTCCTTCATAGCCAACTATGTGAGAAAAAATTTCTCCCTCGGGATAATTTCTTCTGGCTGATTTTTCAATAAAAATTCCCTGAAAGAAATCCGTTTTTTCAATTATTGTTAAGACTGAATCATACTCAGCATTTTCTTTTATTAACCAAGTTTTGTCGAAATTTTTCAGTTGCTCCGAAGTGTTCGCCCTTTCAAACAAGTGACAAATTTCATTTTTCTCCACTTTCAAAATATTTTCCAGCGCTTGGCAGATTTCCTTTCTTTGGCCTTCTTGCCGAGGCAAAAATTGAGGAATAAAAACTACATCAAAACTGGGAACATTTTGAGCCAAAATTTTCCCATCAGCGCTTTTTATGATTCCTCGTGGCGCTTTTATCAGCTCAACTTTAATTCGGTTCCCTTCCGCTATTTTCTGATAATGGCTGCCTTTAACAATTTGAAGCTGAAAACAGCGCAAAAACAAAAAAAGCAGGGAGAAAAAAATAATTCCCCAAAGAAGATTAACTGAAAACCCCTGCTCAAGATTAGTTGATTGAGCAACCTTTTCTTCTTCAAATTCTTGTTCAATGTCTTGCCCATTATTCCCAATCAAAAAAGAACTATCAATCTCTTCGCCAGTTATTTTTTTTCTTTTTAAAAAATTTAAAAATTTTTTCATTTTATCTCAAAAATAAGGCTAAAAAAGTTAATTTTCTATCTTTATCTCCGCCCGGCCCAGTCCTAAAAGCTCCTCTAATTTTTAAAAAAATAAATTCCACCAATTAACAAAGATAAATAAGAACAAAAAATGGCTGATCTTTATGGAAAAACCAATCTCCTTTTTTGCTTGCAAGCCGAAAAAAAGCTGATTTAATAGGTGGATTAGATTGAAAAAAGCCAACTCTAGAGCCAAAAAACTCCCCGTTAAAAAAAGAGCCAAAACAATAAAATATTTTTTGCCCTTTTCTTTGATGGGAATAACTCTCTCTGCTGATTTTATCAAGATGAGCATACTTAAAAGAGCCAAACAATAAAAACCAAAAGGCAAAGCAGAAAAAGAATCCAATAAAAATCCTCCTAAAAACAACCAAAAAAAACTCTCCGCCAATCTTCTTTGAGAAAAAACCACTAACAATAAGGCAACTGTTAAGAATTGCCAGCCCTCTTGCCAAAAACCAATCGTTGAAAATAGGGATATTTGGGCAAAAAAAGCGATTATTAAACTGAAGAAGATAATTTTTTTCATTTTGGCTTATTGGAGTTTTTCATCTTTAATCACCCAAACAAATCTCAACTTTTCATATTCAATTGGCGGCTCCAAAATGGCTTTTTGAAAAAGCTGGTCGGTTGTGGCAAAAACATCTCTTACATAACCAATTAACAAGCCTCTGGGAAGAAAACTCCCCCCTCCTGAGGTGATAACCGAGTCTCCTCTATTTACCTGAATTGCTTGGGAAATCATATCCATAACAATGGAAGTTTCAAACTCTCCTCCCACTATCCCTTTAGCGCCAGTTTCTTGAGTTTCAGCGCTAATTTTTATTTCTGAACTGGTTAGAAGTTCAATGGCGGAAGTTTTTTCATAGACCTCTTTTACCCGGCCGATCAAAACATTACTGCCAACCACTACTCCGCTATCTTTTTCTATTCCGTCTTGGCTGCCTCGGTTAACGATTATTACATTTTTATTGTCAATCTCTTTTGCTATCACAAGAGCTGAAATAAGCTCAAAATCTTCTTTCGGATTCAGTTTAAGCGCCTCCCTAAACTCCTTGTTTTCCTTCTCAATCTCATTCATTTGGGCTACTTTACCCTTAAGGAAAAGATTTTCTTGGATCAGCTTTTCATTTTCATTTTTAAGTTCACCAATTGAAGAAATAAATTCCAGCTTTTCATTTGCCCACCAACCAATAGACGAAAAAATGACATTATCGGCCTGATAGGATTGATCCAGTTTCTGGAAGTTTTTTTGTCATTTTTAACAGAGACCGCCAAGACTGCCAAGAAC
>LZQN01000027.1_pt1 | contig 45205 bp, 67 predicted proteins | sample 768531 | NCBI WGS metagenome assembly LZQN01 (sample SAMN05207080, study PRJNA324506) | oil field metagenome | isolation source: sample BH-FW-7 from oil reservoir | place: India: Bombay High | collected 2015-12-02
GAACTCTGTGGATTAACACCCCCAATTTCTGCAAATCCATCTATGAATGGCTCGATGGAGACTCCTCTGTCTCCAAAGAGAACGAGAAGTATTTGCTGCACCAGAAGGGCGAATGCGAGCGTTATGATAATTACCATAACTTCCCTGTCCCTCACGGGCTTTGTGAGCGCGTAGACTGCAAAGCCAATCAGCGCAGAGAGGAGCAAACCTGCAAGGATGGCAAGGTAGAGGCTATAACCCTCTGCAATGAGAGCATATGCAAGAAAGGCGGAGCTAACAAAGGCCGCTCCATGAGCGAAGTTCAGAATCCTGGACACTCCAAAAATTAGGGAGAAACCTGAGGCAACAATCCCCCAGATTCCTCCAACTACAGCACCGAATACGACTATCTTAACTACCGTTTCGATCATATCCCCTCAGCCTTACTTCTCTATCCATGGTGGCAGCTTGAGCTCACCGTTGGCCACAGATGGTGGGTAAATGATGTACTGCTTCCCATCCTGCCACTGTGAAATCCAGTTTCGGACGTAGTCATCGCCCCACATCAGGTCGTGGTTGGGGTAGAAGGCAATCGTTCTTGTTAGCTTAATCGGATTGGACGCGTTGAACTTCTCCAGGTATTTAACCAGAACATCCGGGTTGAAGGGGTCCTTTTCTCCATCCTTAGCGGCCATTTCCACGACCATCTTGTAGAGGTAAACGGCATCGTAAGCTCCGTAAGCCTGGTGAGATTCGGGGTAGTGGCCGTATTTCGCTTTGTAGGCCTCAACGAATTCTCTGCACTTTTCTGTTGGGGGAGCAGTTACGAGCGCTCCGCCATCAGCTAGGAAAATCTCGTAATTGGCCATTCCATTCGTTTTCTCGTAGAACTCAGCATCGATTGGGGCAAGGTCGTGGCCTGCTAGCAACAGATTCGGTTTCAGAGTTGCCCACTGCTTGGCCAGTATGTCTCCGGTTCCAGAGATTGCAAGAATCGGCATTATTAAGTCTGCGTTCAGGTCTTCGGCTTCGAGTATCAGCTGCTCGTATTCAGAGTACCCTCTTGGAATCTTTACGTCCTTGACTATCTCCACGCCCATCTCGTCAAGCAAAGGCTTAAGAGCGACTACTACTGGATCGGTCCAGACGTGCTCGTCCCTGATTATGTAGACTTTCTTCACGTCATACCCGCTGTCTCTCAGGAACTTCACCATGTCTGCAAGGTCGAGTGCAAAGGTTGAGCCATTGTTCTGCGAAACCCTGAACCAGTACTTGTACTTCTCGTAGTTCTGCTCCACTTTCTGGGCGTGAGACGGTGAGGAAGCATCCGAAAGGAATAGAGTTTTTGTTTCTGCCATGGTCTCCATCATAGCCGTCATAACTCCACTTGAAAAACCACCGATGATTACGTCAGCCTTCTCAACAGTTGCGAGCCTCCTGAACTCAGATGTTGCGGTGTTGGAGTCGAGTTTAGTGTCCCCACCACAACCTCTACCTTGTAGCCCAATATACCTCCCTGAGCGTTTATCTCCTCTACTGCAAGCTTTACAGCCTTCTCTTCAGCCTGACCCTCTGGAGTGGCCATCGGCCCAATGACTCCTATGACCACCTTGTCCCTTCCAGTCTTTTCGGGCTGTGCGCAAAGTGATGTGATAGCAGCGATCACTATCAGGGCTGTTAGCACAGCTTTAGCATGTCTCATGGTTTGGATAAGCAAAGCAAAGTATTTAAACCTTGCCGAAAACTAAAGAGCATGCTAAAAGTCAGAAATGTGCACAAAAAGTTCGGAGAATGCAGTGTGCTTGAGGGTGTCAATCTTGAGGTCAACAAAAGTGAGAGGGTTGGCATAATAGGTCCAAACGGAGCAGGTAAAACAACTCTTTTTAACATCATCACCGGGTTTCTGAAACCTGACAGCGGGGAAATAAGGTTCAGGAACAGAGACATAACCGGTCTTAAGCCGAATCAGCTGGCGAAAATGGGGATTGTGAGAACCTTCCAGATTGTGAAGATTTTCAGCAACATGACTGTGGAGCAGAACATGCTGACCGTTTCGGACGACCTTGACTACCTCAGGGAGTTCGGACTGTGGGACAAAAGGCACGAAATAGCAGCAAACCTCTCGTACGGGGAGCTCAGAAAGCTGAGTATAGCTCTGGCACTTGCTCCAAATCCAAAGCTTCTTCTACTTGACGAGCCCTTCTCAGGGCTCAGCCCGAAGGAGGCAAGGGACCTTGCGGGAATAATTGAGTCAATAAACCATAACGGGCAGTCGATAGCGATTATCGAGCACAGGCTAAAAGACCTGTTCAATGTCGCGGAGAAGGTTGTTGTTCTGAACTCGGGTAGAATAATATTCGAGGGCCATCCAGATGAGGTTGTGAGGGAAAAGACTGTTGTTGAGGCCTATCTCGGGAGAAAGTATGCCGTTGCTTGAAGTGGAAAAGCTTAACGCCTTTTACGAAAAGGCTCATGTTTTGAGAGACGTGAGCATAGCCATTGATGAGGGGGAGGCTGTTGCTGTTCTTGGGCCTAACGGTGCGGGTAAGACAACTCTGCTGAACTCCATTTGTGGACTTGTCAGGGCAGAAGGAAGGATTGTTTTTAACGGCGAAGAAATTTCTTTACTCAAACCCCACGAAAGGATAAGGCTGGGCATTGCCATAAGTCCTGAGGGAAGAAGACTTTTTCCGGAGATGAGCGTTGAGGACAACCTGCTGATTGCAGGCGATTCTGACAAGCTTGATTTCATCTACAATCTCTTTCCAAATCTGAAGGAAAAGAGAAAGCAGAAGGCTAAAAATCTGAGCGGTGGGGAGCAGCAGATGATTGCAATTGCCAGAGCCTTATGCTTGAGCCCAGGCTGCTCCTTCTCGACGAGCCGTCAATGGGCCTCGCACCCATTGTTGTGGAAAACATCGCTGAGAGAATTGAGAGGATAAAGGAGGAGCTCGGAATCTCCATCCTGCTCGTAGAGCAAAATACTCAGATGGCTTTTGACATAGCAGACAGATTTTACATTATTGCGAGCGGGCAGATCGTCAGGGAAGGCACAATTGATGAGATGGAGGAAATAGAGCAGGAGTACTTCAGCTGATTGGAAAATTTTAGGAATCAGGCCCCCAGGCTGAAGATGGCCTGCCAGATTTTCTCCTCGATTCCGTACTCTTCTTCCTGCTCATAGAGGTCAATTGCCGTTACGACGGCCGATATTTCTTCTCTGGTAAACTCGCTCTCCATGAATATCTCGTCGAGCCTGGCCTTTATCGGCCTGAAAGCCATCATGTAGTCCTTAACCTTCTCTGCAATGTTCCTTTCCTCCACAAACTTCGTGTGGATGTTGCCCTTAACGAACTCCTCATCGTTCATCACCGCAATGTGGAAGGGTATGTTCGTCTCGACGCCTTCTATGATGTACTCGTAGAGAGCCCTTTTCATCCTTGCAATGGCCTCTCTCCTTGTCTCGCCGAAGGCTATTAGCTTGGAAATCATGCTGTCATACTCTTCCGGAATCCTGTATCCCATGTGAATCCCGCTGTCAACCCTCACACCTATTCCACCGGGGCTTCTGTAGTGCACGATTCGTCCACTTCTCGGGTAGAAGTTAACAGGGTCTTCAGCGTTTATTCTGCACTCGATTGCATGACCTCTGAGAGTTACATCCTCCTGTCTGTGTCTCAGCTCCTCCCCGTAAGCGATTAGAATCTGGTACTTCACGATGTCGATTCCTGTAACGACTTCTGTTATGGTGTGCTCAACCTGAAGTCTCGAATTTATTTCAAGGAAGTAGAAGTTACCGTCCTCGTAAAGAAACTCAAAGGTTCCGGCATTAGTGTAACCAATTTCCTTTGCCCCCTTCACAGCGAGCTTCCCAAGCTCCTCCCGCATTTCCTCATTGAGGGCAGGTGAAGGGGCCTCCTCTATGAGCTTCTGGTGCCTCCTCTGAATGCTGCATTCCCTCTCCCCCAGATGAATAACGTTTCCGTGATGGTCTGCAAGAATTTGAACCTCTATGTGCCTTGGCCTCTTGAGGTACTTTTCTATGTAGACGGTTGAATCTTTGAAGTAGCTCTCTCCAAGCTTCTTCGACTTTCTGAAAGCGTCTTCAAGCTCTTCCGGGCTGTTGACAACAACGATGCCTATTCCACCTCCTCCTCCAGAAGCCTTGACCGCAACGGGGTATCCAATCTTCTCAGCCCACTCCATTGCCTCATCAACAGTATCAATTTTCGGTGAGCCCGGAATAACAGGCACTCCAGCCTCTGCATGCTCTCTCTCGACCTCACCTTTGACCCTGCAATGCGTATCACTTCAGGAGATGGCCCGATGAAAACGATTCCTTCCTCCTCGCACCTTTCAGCAAACTCAGCATTTTCTGCAAGAAATCCGTATCCGGGGTGTATTGCCTCTGCCCCTGATTTTTTGGCAACCTCGATGATTTTATCGATATTGAGGTAGCTGCTTCTCGGATCAGCCTTGCCGATGTAGTAGCACTCGTCAGCGTAAACCCTGTGGAAAGCCCTTTTGTCTGCGGAACTGTATATTGCGACGCTTTCGATTCCAAGCTCTCTGCAAGCTCTCATCACTCTTACGGCAATCTCTCCCCTGTTTGCAACAAGAATTTTGTTGAACATCCAGTTTAACTGCTAAAACCATCGGTTTAAAAACCTTTTTTCAAATAGAGCTTCTAGAATACATAAACTCCAAGTAAACGCTGCACAAATACGTATTTTATTTGTAGCAGTTGCCGTGAATTTTATTTATTCTGATAAATTGTTACTTAAAACACCGAAAACGATTTACAGCTTGGCTTAATGTCAGCAGTGATGAAGACTGTAAGAGTTTTCGATACAACTCTGAGAGACGGAGAGCAGATGCCTGGGGTTTCGCTCCCTCTTGAATACAAGATTAGAATAGCCAAGCAACTTGACAAGCTCGGCGTGGATGTTATCGAAGCCGGATTTCCCTCAGCAACGAAGGGTGAGTTTGAGTCAGTTAAGGAGATAAGCTCACTCGGCCTTAATGCCGAAATTTGCGGTCTCGCGAGAATCGTTAAGGAGGATATTGATGCTGCTATCAAGGCTAACGTTGATATGGTTCACATTTTCGTCCCAACTTCGAAGATTCAGATAGAGCACACGGTAAAGATGTCGAGAGAAGAGATAATCGATAAGTCGGTTGAATGCGTTGAGTACATCAAATCTCACGGCGTAAAATGCATGTTCTCGGCCATGGATGCAACAAGGACGGAAGTTGAGTTCCTGAAGCAGATTTTCAAGGCTGTAGAGGATGCAAAGGTCGATATCGTCAATGTGCCTGATACTGTCGGTGTAGCAACGCCGTTCAAGTTCTACGAGGTCATAAAGCAACTAAGGGAGCATCTTGAGGTTCCGATCGACGTCCACTGCCACAATGACTTCGGATTAGCGGTTGCAAACACCTATGCAGCGGTGATGGCAGGTGCAAATGAGGTGCAGGTAACGGTAAATGGGATCGGTGAGAGAGCCGGAAACGCTGACCTCGCTCAGGTTGTGATGATTCTCCACGCTATTGAGGGAATTAAGACGAACATCAAAACGGAACACCTCTTTGAAACTTCGAAGCTCGTTGAAAGGCTAACAGGTGTGAAGATGCCTCCCAACCATCCGATTGTGGGTGAGAATGCATTCAGCCATGAGAGCGGGATACATGCTCATGGCGTTCTGAAGGAGTATGCAACCTTTGAACCGGGTGTGGTCACACCAGAAATGGTTGGACACAGAAGGAGAATCGTCATAGGAAAGCATGCTGGGAGGTACCAGATAAAGAAGATTCTTGAGGACGCTGGCTATCATCTCGACGACGAGAAGCTGAACCAGATATTTGAGAAGGTAAAGGAGATGGGTGACAAGGGGAAGAGAGTAACTGACTTGGATTTGTTTGCCATCGCAGAAGTCGTATTAGGTGAGTTAAAAAGAGAAGAGAAGGCGATCCTTGTCGATGAAGTTACGGTTTTAACGGGCAACAAAATCACACCAACAGCAGTTCTCAATGCAGAAGTCTTCGGCAGCAGAAAGGTCACTTCAGCAATCGGAGTGGGGCCAGTTGACGCATCTTTGAAAGCTGTAACATCCCTTGTTGGAGAGAGCATAAGAATAACAGAATTCAGAATGGATGCAATAACAGGTGGCAGCGATGCCCTTGCAGAGGTCTACGTTACGGTTGAGGACGATGAGGGGCATTCTTTCACATCCAGGGGGGCAGCGCAGGACATAGTGATGGCCTCAATTGAGGCGGTCATCAATGCAGTTAACTACCTCCTGAGGATGAAGAGGAGAAAGGGCTGATGTACATTGTCGTATCGACAGGAGAGAGAGCGGCAAGGATAGCCTCAAAGTTACCCGACTGCCTGATCATAGACAGAAATGCAGAATCAGCCGAAAAGTTAAGGAAACAGGGATTCAACGTCTTAAGCGGAGATGCTTCGAATCCCGAGGTTCTTGCAAAGTTTGCTGTGGAGGGAACTAAGATAATCCTCGCAGACGATGACGACTTCAACGTAAAGGTTGGAAAGACAGCCAAGTTGCTGGGACTGGACGTTTTTGCCATTGCTGTGGATGAGGAGAAATGCTGGCTTTACGAGGCGGAGGGAATATCGAAAGTTTGCGGCTCGATAGAGGCTCTGCTTTCCACAATTTTCGAGAAGAACAGGTACTTTGAAATAGCAGTTGGGGCAGAGATGGAGGGGAAGAGTCTCAAAGAATACGATGCTGGTGAGGACTGCATGGTTCTCTCGGTCTTCCGTGATGGAAAAGTTATGCAGCCATTTCCTGAGCTTGAGCTGAAAGCAGGAGACATCCTGGGTCTCGTTTGCGGAGAGCAGGTGAGGGTCACAAAGAACCCCTTCGACAACATACTGCTTCTCAAAGGTGATCTTGGTGAAGAGGAGATCAGAGAAGCGGAGATGGTAGCGAGGAAATTTGGGGCAGAGCTGATTACATTCGAGAAGATCGGAGATGTCTATGCCTGCGTTCTTGAAGGTTACGCTGAGAGCATAAAACTTGAAGAGGCTGTTGATATACTCAGGAAAAGTGACGAGCTTGACCTGATCGCGACCACTCTGAAGGAGAAGAATGAAGAAGTTCTGAAGAAACTGGTTTCAAGCTTTCCGACTCTGGTTTTGTCGGGAAGAGATGATTACAGGAAGATCCTTGCCCTGGTTAATGCCTCAAACCCCGACACGATAATCAACATGGCCAAGGCTTTTTCTAGGTTTTTTGGCAGAGTGAAGGTTCTTTTCCTCGACGAGGAGCAGATCAAACACTTCTCAAAGTTCACCGAAGCCGACCTCGAAATAGAGGTTTCAAAGGGAAACCCCATGGTTGATACTGTAAAGGAGTTCAAGAGCGGCTACGACCTTGTAATTCTCTCCCTATCTAACGATATCGGAAACATCGACAGGGACATCCTCTGGAAAATAATCCTCGACAAGGAAACTTCTGTTCTGGTGGTGGAGTGAGAGGAGTGGAGCAGTTCGCCACAATCGCCCTGATTTCTCTGATAGCTTTCATTTCGCCGTTAATTGCTGACAGGCTAAAGTTGCCCGCCGTGGTTTTGGAAATAATATTTGGCATTATTTTCGGTGTGAGCTTCCTTAACGTGATTTACACCTCAGAATGGCTCTCCTTTCTCTCCCTTTTTGGCTTAATCTTTCTCATGTTTCTGGCAGGTCTTGAGATTGACGTGGACGTGGTTTTGAAAAGCGGACATTTAAAGAGGGTTGTCGCCTTCTTCGCCCTCTCCCTTGCTCTCAGCGTAACTCTAACCACCTTGCTGGGACTGAATCTCTTTTACGCTATCATTCTTACCAATGTGGCAGTCGGGGTCGTCGTATCAGTGCTGAGGGAAATTGGACTGGAAAAGGATGACTTCGGGCAATTGAATATAGTGACCGCTCTGGTTTCGGATTTCTCGACTATGTTCCTTCTATCCATTTATTTCCTCACCGGCTACCTGCAGGTTGCTTTTGCTTTCGTAATAATTCTGGTTTTCTTCGCAGCCTACCGTTTCGGAAAGCTGGTGATATGGCACTTTCCTGACTTTGTCTCGAAGTGGTTCTCCGATGAGCCATCTGAAATCGGAGTCAGGGGGAGTCTTGCAACGATGATTCTCTTTGTCGGCTTAAGCTCTCTCCTCGGAGTTGAGGCAATTCTCGGAGCTTTCCTTGCAGGAGTTCTGCTTTCAATAACATTCAGAGGTGGAAAAAAGCTCTACGACAAGCTCTACGGCATGGGATTTGGCTTCTTTATCCCCATTTTTTTCATCAAAACGGGAAGCGAGCTTAACATCACGCAGGCTGGAGAGGGGCTTGTTTTCGTACTCCTTCTGCTTGCTGTATCAGTAGTGGTTAAAGCAATCCCCTCTTTGATTTTTGCCCCGAGTTTTGGTTTGAGAAAAGCGATTTCGATGGGCTTAATTCAGTCAACAAAACTCAGCCTCACCATCGCAGGTGTGGCAATCGGAGTTTCATCAGGAGTTATTTCTGAGTTTGAAGGGGCAGCACTTGTGACATTCACGATAATATCATGCCTGCTATCCCCGACACTCTTCCGCTTACTCTATCCCAGATACCTGCCAAAAACGAGGTAGCCTGTGTGCCAGACCTTGGTTGAGGTTCTCGTCCCCACTCTTTTAATATCCAAATCAACTCTCAGCAACTCGAATGCCTCAATTTCCTTGAACCCGTGCCTGCTCATTTCCAGATAAACTTCTCTTGTCGCCTCGATGTAGGGGTTGTAAACAACAACATGCCCTCCTGGCTTCAGAATTTCCTTCGCTTTCCTGATGAAGGCAACATCATCCTTCATGTCGAGTGTAACGAGGTCAAACTCAACCTTAAGGGCATCCGCAACAGTCAGAGCATCACCAACAATCTGGTGAATGTTCTTCAACCCAGCGAGTTTGAAGTTCTCTCGTGCTATTCTAGCAAAGTCGGGCCTTTTCTCCACAGTCACTACCTCGCCGTACCTGTTGAAGTACGCAAGATAAGCAGCGAGTATTCCGCTTCCGGTTCCAGCGTCAAAAATCAGCGAGTCTGGAGATAAGCCGGTGTAGGCTATTATCGCCCCTATGTCCTTGGGCATAATTGGAGTAGCCCCCTCTTGAAGTGCCTGAAAAAATCTGCCGGGCTGAATGGAACAATCTTGTACTTAACACCAAGGTGCGTCCTGACTTCCTCTCCGTAATCTCTTTCTCTGAGCTCTTCAAGGTTGATTATCCCGTGATGTGTGTGGAGCTCCCCTTCAAACCTGTCAACGAGAAAGCTGTGCTTTCCCCTCGTTAAAACAACCGGAGGCTTCATTCCTGCAGCTTCATCAGAGCTTCTGCCAGGTCCCCTCCCGCCTCTTCAAGCGCCTTTCTCGCAGTCTCCTCGTCAACGTTGGCCTGCTCCATGATGAGCCTGACATCATCCTCGCTGATTTTCGGAGGTCTTTTTACCACCTCATACTCACCTATAACCTGAAAGGTTTCAACACCTCTTGCAGAAATCTTGGAGACGTTAGGATTTCGGAAAATGAGTTCCTCATCGCTCGTTCTGATAATAACCTCTTCAGCATCAAGCTCCTCCATCTCTATTCCCATTTGCTTCATCATCTTTTTCATCTGCTTTGGGTTCATCGGAAGCATGAGGAAAATTGTAAGAGGAGGTTAAAAAAGTTTTTACTGCTTTCTCCTTCTCCTCACAATTCCTGCTGCTATAACTAAGCCGATTGCAGCGATGCCAATGGCAGCGTAGAGTATGTACGGAGGTGAGGGTTTGACCTCAAGAGATATAACTATGGAGTTCGATACGTGCTCGTAGTTGCTCTCGTCGTAGTACTTCACCTTGATTGATGCGGGATAGCTTCCTTCACCCGCATCTTTGTCGACATCAACTCTGAACCTTGCTGTAGCGACATCTCCAGGCTTCACCGTTCCGACAAAGTACTCTCCAGGCTGTGACTGACCAAGTATGCTGCCAAAGGTTCCGGTGCCTGCAATGCTTAGCGGTGAAGACACTTCAAGCATAACCACGGTGTTGTATATCTCCGCATTTCCAGCATTTTTAAGCTCAATTACAACATCACCCGTCGAGTCTGGCTTTAAATCACTCTTCACTGACAAAACCTGAAATGCTGCCAGCTTTGGAGCGATGTAAACCGGGAACTCCTCCACACTCACAAGGTCGCTTGCGTAATCATCGTCGAAAGTCTCAACGAGGTAAAGGATGTGGTTCCCTGCAACGGCATCATCTGACACTTTCACTCTGAATGTGGCTGTATCCTCAGAGCTTTCGACGTATGAGGAGGACGTCATGGGACTTACGGTTGAATCTGAAGACAGCAGGTAGAGCTTAACATTTCTCGCTTCTGACTGGGCAAAGCTTAGCTTAACCTCTCCCACCAGCCAATGCCGAGGTTCGATGTCTCAACCCTCGAAACTTTCAGAGCTGGTATATCGCTAACATCAACACTGACGTAGATTTTCGGACCGAAAGCCTCATCCCCGTACTCGTCTCTGTACTTCACCACCACGTAGCCAAGATAACTTCCCGGAGGTGCAGAGGAGGTAATGTAGAAAACAACATCCCTGCTCTCTCCCTTCTTCATGTTTCCCAAATAAGGTGTGCTGGTGGATTTCAGAAGAGGGTTGTCAAAGTTTAGAACTGCAAAGGCATCTCTGATCTCCTCACCAGTGTTAGTTATTCTCAACGCCAGATAACCTCTTGAGGGTATTGTAACGATGTTGCTCATTTTCTGCTCTGAACTCTGCTGCTGAAGCATCGGAATGGATGGGATCTGGACGCTTTGCTCCACTCTTATCGTCTTTGCCGGACTTAGGAACTCCCCTATCTTCTCGACCTCAAAGTAGCCAGTCCCTTCAATTTTAAGGCCAACAGGCTTTGAAAGCTTGTAGGGCATTCCCGAAGATGTTCTGAATACCGCCACAACCTCAGCGGGATAGGACTGCTGGAAGACACCCTCCGGAACGTAAACCTTGAACATCGCCTCAAAGGACTCTCCAACGTCAAGATTGCCAGCATAGACACTCATTGCCTTCGGCTTAACCATCAAGGGTGGTGTTGCATTTAAAATGAAAACAGCATCCTCCAATGGCTTCTCTCCTGTGTTTTCGAGCTTTACCTTCAAAACACCCTCTCTTCCTGCCACAAGCTCTGATTTGACTGAGAGGATATCAAAATCATATTCTTTCTTTTTGATTTCGAATTCGACGTCGATTCTGTCCTCTTTGGTTTGGGAGTTTTTCATACTGTATGTATTGCTTGTTGTATCGTAAAGAAGCTCAATCTGTGAGTATTCGACATCAAAGTGTAGCTCACGCTTGCCTTCGTAAGCGTTCTTGTCAACATCTACAACCAGCTTGACCGGAACCACTCTTCCGCAGGGCAAATCGCCGACAAGTATCGTGCCACTCTCAACTTTGATGTCTGAGCTAACAGGTTCAAGTACCACTGATTTAGCTGTGGTGAGCATTGGAATTATCTCCGAAGTGTTCTCATTTACCGGGAAATTTTCAAGCTTCCCCTCGCACGAAAGTAGGATGGTGACCACAGTTTTGTCCCCTGGATGAAGAACGTTACTTCCCGCAACGCTGGCGTGAAAGTCGATGGTAGCTGAAATTTCTTGGATACTTGCAACTGCCGGATACGCGAGCAGGAGCATAGTTGTTATTGCGAACAGCAGTGGACGCATGTTTCACATCAAACCAAAAAAGTTTATAATTTTGTTGTTACTCTCGTAGTAACAATGGATGATATTGTGGAGGTTCTGAAAAAGCTCGGATTCAGAGAGTATGAGGCCAGAGTTTACGCAACCCTTGCTATGAGGGGTGAGGCCACAGCAAGTGAAATTCACAGAGTTAGCGGAGTTCCGAGAAACAAAGTTTACGAAGTCCTTAGGTCGCTTGAGGATAAGGGAATGGTCGAGACGATAAAGAGCTCTCCAGCCGTTTTCAGAGCCATTGACCCTGAAAGCGTTCTTGAAGAGTACAAGGAGCAGTTTGTCAGTGCCGTGGACACAGCCATCAGGAGCATAAGGGAGTCCGAAGACTTCTCAACACTTCACCCTGTTTGGTGTGTCAGAGGCCTGGCTGGAATAAAGAACAGGGCAAAGGCCATGCTCCAGAAAAGTGAAGAGGTGTTTGTCATAACTGCCAAAAGGATTTACCTGGATATGATTCTCAAAGTTAAGAGTCCTGAAGAAATAACCGTTGTTACTGACGATGCTGAAAAATTTTCAGACCTTAACATCAGAACCCTTGAGCTGAAAAAGGAATTTTCTGGAATTTTTAGCGATGCGGTCATAGATGGAGTCCGATACAGCTTTGAGCTACTTCTCATCTCCGGTTATGAGTCCTTCGGAGTTTACAGGGCTGGAGACGAGCTTCTGGGCGTGAGCATCAACCTTCCCATAATCATATTGTTCCAGAAGATGATTTTCCTCGGAATTCTGGCAAAGTGATTTATTCCACCCACCTACTTACACCATGGAAGAAATTCTGAAGTTGAGAAAAAGTGTCAGCATTGACGATTACATCGAGAAGGTAAAGCCAATCGTTGAGGCAGTAAAAAGGGAAGGGGACAGGGCCGTAATTCGCTTTACAAAGGAGTTTGACGGAGTTGAGATTGAATCCCTTAGAGTCTCGGAAGACGAATTTGATAAGGCATATGATGCAGTGGATGACAGCCTCATTGACGCGCTTGAGGTTGCGAAAGAGAACATATACAGGTTCCACTACGTCACCTCCGTTGAGAGGGAGATGAGGGTTGAGTTTGAAGACTGCGTTATGGGGAAGATCTACACCCCCATAGAGAAGGTTGGTGCATATATCCCAGGCGGGAGGGCAAGCTATCCGTCGACTGCTCTGATGATAGGCGTTCCGGCAAAGATTGCGGGAGTTGAAAAGCTGGTTGCCTGCACACCTCCAGACAGGGATGGCAGAGTGAACCCCTCACCCTCGTTGCTCTCGACATTGCTGAGTTTGATGAGGTTTACAAAGCGGGAGGAGCGCAGGCGATAGCAGCCATGGCGTACGGAACCGAAACTGTTGAGAAGGTTTACAAGATTGTAGGGCCTGGAAACATTTACGTTACCTCAGCCAAGCTCTTGGTGGCAAAGGATGTCGCAATAGACATGCCTGCAGGCCCCTCGGAAATTTTGGTGATTGCGGACGAGACAGCTGATGCGGAACTCATAGCCTATGACTGCTTAGCCCAGCTTGAGCACGATCCGATGGCAGTTGCTGTGGTTCTCACGACCTCCCAGAAAATCGCGGAGGAGGTTGAGAAAAGGGTGAAGCTTCATGCCAGTTCGTTAACTTTGCCGTTAAGGTGGTCGAAGACCTGGTCGAGGCCTTCGAAATCTCGAATGAATTTGCCCCTGAACACCTAACCATCGCAGTAAGCAATCCTGAGGACTGGCTTGGGAAAATCAGGAACGCAGGGAGTGTTTTTCTCGGGAACTTCTCTCCTGTTGCTGCAGGTGATTACGCTTCAGGAACGAACCACGTGTTGCCAACTGCTGGTTACGCTAAAATGTATGGAGGGCTGAGCGTTGAAAGCTTTCTGAAGCATTTCACCTTCCAGATGCTTACCGGGGAAACCATGAAAAGAATTGGAGGGGCGATAGTAAAAATAGCAGATGCTGAAGGGTTGAAGTGGCATGCGGAAAGCGTGAGAAAAAGGTTGGAAAAAATTTAGTACTCAAGAACCTCTTCGTAGAATCTTTTAACCATTCTTTTGTCTTCAAGCAGCTCTTTCTCCTTCAGTATCTCTCTTTCGAGCTTTTTGAGCGCTACATGGACTGCATACTCTACTCCCCAGCTCTCTCCGCTGACCATGAAGTTACCCTTTTCGCTCGCAAGCTTTAACCTGACGTGGATCAGGGGGAGGTTGCGGAAGTGCTCCTTGTGCCTCTTTATGTAGATGAACAGGAAGGACTCTCCCAGAAATTCGGCAAACTTCCTCATCAGCTTCTCCACATCCTCCATTATCGCTTCCCTGTCAAACTCGTCGAGTGTTATGTCAGAGGTGGTAATCTGGACGTTGAAGTCCTTCTTAGACTCCTTCTTCAAGAAGAACTCTAGAATGTCCTTTTTTATGACTATGCCATCAGGCAGACCGTCTCTCGTTACAACAACGCTCGAAATTCTGTTCTCCACCATTAAGTCGATGACCTCTGCAACGCTGTCATTCCTGGTTACCGAAATCACAGGGGCGCTCATAATGCTCTCCACCATGATTGAAAGTGTCTTCTCCTTCTCCCCACTTGAATCTCCCATCCTTGCCCTTTTTCTTGGCGAAATCACTCTGTCCACAACATCTTTACCGGTCAGAATTCCTATGACCTTGTTGTTCTCATCCACGACAACTACTCTGTCTATTCCATGAGTTCTCATCACAGAAAGAGCTTTTGCAGCGCTGTCGAACCTTCTTACCGTTATTACCTCAGGATTCATCACTTCCCTAACCTTCACGTCTTTAAACTCATCCTTCAGAGCGTTGAGAAAGTCGTTAATGTAAATAACTCCAACCTTTTTGTCGTCAATCTGTACTATAACAAAGGGAGTGGAGTCCTCCACAAACCTCCTCGCGACTTTGTAAGGGTCGAGCTCATTCAAATCAATTTTTCCGGTTCTCACAAGGAGGGATTTAACCTTAGTTTCATGGGGGTTTTTCAGGACACTCCCCCTTATCAAATCCTTCTCCCTAACAACACCAACAATTTTTCCATCCTCTTCAACAAGTATCGCATTTGCCTTGTCCCTGTCCAGCTTTTCAAGCATCGGGAAAAGCTTTGAAACCGTCTCATTCGCGTTAATAACCTCGAAATCGTCCCTGATCAATTCCTTTAACATCTCTGCGTCCATAACGATCACCTCCTTTTTAAGCAATGAATTTCAACATAGTGCTTAACAAATAGTTTGTGGCTGCGAATGCTAAAAAGTTGCGATGAGCATTTTTGCTTTCTTCTCCACAGCCACTTCGGCATCCCTCAAAAGCTCTTCCCCCATAACCTTTGCTCTAACCCTCTCTTCACTGTATTTAAACACTGCATCCTTCAATTCAGCATTCCTGCAGTGATTAACCAGCCTTTCCGCGATTTCCCAGTCCTCAGGATCCTGACCTGCTGGTTTGTATGCGAGCTTGGCCCTCATACCTGTTTTAGCGTGGTTGTCAGTTGATACAACAACAGCCCTGTAGCCTACTTCATCAAACAACCTTTCGACATGCCTTCTGAACTTCAAGTCGATGTTGTTGGCGTCGAAAACGGCTATCGCATACCTCTCTCCCTCATAATCGAGCAGAAGTGCTGCTGCATACCCGCAAAGGCTTTCGGTTTCGGCATCAATCTGGACGAGTGCTGACCTAACATTTGAGGGTTCGGAAGCTCTCTCCTCTGCTGCCTTAACCAGTCTCTCTATCTCCTTTAAATCCTCCTCATCCGGGTCATAGTTTTCCTCGTAGGCGTTGTGGCAATCTACAACAACACTTTCAGAATTGACGATAAAATCGTCGAGGTGCTTTTTTCCACTGACGAAAATCAACCTTGTGTCAGTGAACGGGAAGCAGTAAACCTCAAAGTTCTCACTTTCAATCTTGAAGGGTTTTTGAGGTGTGAGAGTGTTTCCTGAGCATCTAACCGCAGATACTATTTTTTCCACCTCTTCAGCACTGACTGGATTCCTCGCATGGGATGTTGGAGAATGGAGGTAAACAGCCCCTCTCTCGAAGAGCTTTCCTACCAGCGTAGCCCCACCAACATTTCTGAACGAGCCTGGATGAAAGTCCGTCTGAACCAGCCTTGCTTCGTTAACTACCAAGCATCTCACTCTGCCCTCAAACTCATCGGCAGAGCTCTCCAGAAAACTCTCCATGAACCTGGGATTTGAGGTCAGCCAGAACAAAACGAACTTCTCAACAAAGCCCTTTATCCTTACAACCCCCACTCTAACGTCCAGAATTCTGAGATAAAGCAAAACCAGTGCGGCTGAGACCAGCAGAGCTATCAGAGTCGAAAGGTGGGGGTTAAGGATTAGATAAGGCAGTGATGCGAGCGGAATTGAGAGAGCTTTTCTTTCAGAGCAGAAGTAGTAGGTGAGGTGCAGAATGAAGGCTGACGCTGTTGCGTTTCCCTTTAACGCAACGCCGGCATGCTGATGGCCGTAACAAAGATCGCCAGAAAGGAAATCCTTTTCAGATCAAATTTCAGTCCAGTAAGCTTCAAGGCGATGACAGAGGTGGCGAAAATTAAGGTCCAGAGGTAAAAGAGTCTGACATCCAGCAGAGACAGCAGTAAGGCTGCAAAAACGATGATGTTAGCATTATTTCAGTTCTCGGTATCGAAAAAAGCTTGTAGTATAGGCTCTCCACGCTCCTCATAGCACCATGTTCTTTATTTCATTCCAGATTGCATCAACTCTCCTTTTTGTCTCAGCATCCATCTCTACAGCTTCCGGCCACTCGCGGTCGTAGCCCTCCTCTCTCCATTTCTTGGTCGCGTCGATTCCAATCTTCCCTGCAAGGTTGGGGATGTAGGCAGAGTGGTCGAGAGAGTCCGTGGGAGAGGGTGGAAGAAGAACCACGTCCCTTGCAGGGTCAAAGCGTGAAGTTACGGCCCACAGAACTTCTTTCATATCCTGAACATTCACGTCTTCATCCACCACAACGACTATTTTTGTGAGAGATAGCATTCCCATTCCCCAGAGAGCGAACATCACCTTTTTTGCCTGCCCGGGATACCTCTTCCTGATGGATACGATGGCGAGATTGTGAAATGCCCCCTCCACTGGAAGGTTTATGTCAACAATTTCTGGATGGATCATCCTCAGAATGGGCAGGAATATCCTCTCAGTAGCCTTACCGAGCCAGGCGTCCTCCATCGGGGGCTTTCCTACAACAGTAGCATGGTATATCGGATTCTCTCTGTGGGTGATGTGGGTAATGTGGAAGAGGGGGTAGGGCTCAGGGGGTGTGGTAGTAGCCCGTAGTGGTCGCCGAAAGGCCCCTCCATCCTGAATTCGTCCACCTTGACGTATCCCTCCAAAACGATTTCTGCACTTGCTGGAACTAGCAAGTCGACGGTTTCGCACTCCGTAACCTTCAGCCTCTCTTTCCTTATGAAACCGGCAAACATGAACTCACTTATGCCCGCAGGTAACGGAGCTGTTGCAGCGTAGAGGGTTGCAGGGTCTACACCAATGGCAACAGCCACCTCTATTTTCCCCCCTCCTTTCTCTGCCATCTTTCTGAAGTGCTCAGCACCGTGCTTGTGTATCTGCCAGTGCATTCCAGTGGTTTTTCCGTCAAAAACCTGCATTCTGTACATTCCAGCATTCATCTCTCCCGTTTCCGGGTCCTTTGTTATCACAACCGGAAAGGTTATGAACCTGCCAGCGTCCTTGGGCCAGCATTTGAGAATGGGAAACTTATCAAGACTTCAGCTTCGACCTCTTTGCATGGTGCCTTGCCGGTCTTTTTCGGTATGAAGGACATGAAGTCCTTCAGAATCCCCACTCCCTTAATAGCATCCATGAATGAGGATGGTCTGAACTCCAAAGCAGAGAGGAGCCTTTCACCTATCTCCTCAAACCTCTCAACTTCGAGTGCGAGCTTCATTCTCTTCTCAGTACCGAAGGCATTAAGCAAAACGGGAATGTCGTAGCCCTTTGGCTTTTCAAATAGCAAAGCCTTTCCTCCGGCCTTTACAGCCCTGTCCGCTATCTCAGTCATTTCGAGGACTGGGCTGATCTCATGTCCAATTCTTGCCAGCTCGCCTTCCTCTTCAAGCCTTTGAATGAATTCCCTAAGGTCTTCGTAGGCCATCGCTCTTCCTCGCCTCAAGGTAAAAAAGTTTTATTGGTTTATATAAAGGCACCATTCTTTTTGAAAAGGAGAGGGCGTTAGGTTTATTAATAATTAGCAACTAATAACAATAATGAGTATCTACTCAATTGTTGTATTGTTATCACTGTTTGAGGTGTTTCTATTCGCCGTAAAGTACTATTACGGTATTCCACAACATATATTTCTGTCAAGTATATACCTGTTTAATATTATTCTTACAGTTGTTGCCCTAATCACATCAGCCTACTTAGCAAGAGCATCCAGGGGCGAGAGAAGAACACTCTTCTCCACCATTGCGTTTTTCTCAGGATTGCTGCTGATTTCGATTTTCAGCATTGGCCAGATGGTGTGGTTGAGCAACAACTATGAACTGAAAGTAGAGCACTTTGAGTACTTCATTCCGATTTACCTCCTTGCAGTAACGCCGGTTGTCGGCTTCTTCCTCTGGAAAACTTTGAGAGAGGTAAGGTATTTCGACGTAAAGCACTTTCTGCCCGCGATTTTTGCCGTGCCTATCCTTATCCTCTCCGGTTATGAGCTGGTAGGCCTTGAGTTTACGAATCTGTCGACGTTTATACAGCTAGAAACCCTGATATGTGACTCTGTGTTAATTCTGTCTCTGTTAACTCTCACAGCTGCATACTTCAAAACGGAGTCTGCTTTTTACTATAAATCCTTCCTGCTTTGCTCCATACTGAAATATGTAAGCGATGTTGCCCTTCTGAGGTCTTTCATGGGGTTGCTGAGCTTTGACCACTCAGTTGCCATTTCCACGTTCTCAAACATAGTGCTTCTGGCAATTCTCTACAGATTCTACAGGACGGAAATCATGTTTCTCAGCTACTACGACCTCGATGCGGAGAGGAAGAAATATGCAGAACTCTACGCTCAGGTTAACGAATTGCAGGAAATTTTGAAGCTGATAAACAGGATGCTGAGACACGACATTTTGAACAAGCTGCAGATTATATCAGGATACGTCGAGACATATCGAATGACGAAAAAGAGGAGATGCTTGATAAAATCATGAAAGCCGTGGAAGAGAGCAGCGCTTACATAGACAAGATAAGAGAGCTTGAAAGAATTGTTCTAACAATGAGTGAGAAGCTAAAACCTGTAAACCTGCGAGAGGTGGCAGAGGAGGTTGCAAAATCGTTCAATATCGAAATAAACATAAAGGGAAGCTGTGTTGCAATGGCGGATGGGGCTATATACTCTGTAATTGAGAATCTCATATCCAACGCAATTAAGCATGGAAGGGCAAGTAAGGTGAACATAATCCTCAGTGAGATTTGAAGATGATTGCGAGATTAGGGTTGTAGATTACGGAGTGGGCATACCTTCTGAAATCAAGGGGCAGGTATTCAAGGAGAGCTTCAGATATGGGGAAACTGGTGGTACAGGTTTGGGACTTTACATTGTGAAGAGGGTTGTGGACAGATATGGTGGTAAAGTGTGGATTGAGGATACGAAGCCTCACGGAGCAACCTTTGTGATAAGGTTAAAAGCCGCAAGGGTTAAGATGGGTGAGCGATGATGAAAGGGCCCCTCTGATTAGTGACGAGGGTTTTGAGTTCTGAGCTCAAATTTGCTCCAGAAGTGTGTTGCAAGCCTCTATAATCTTCTCATTCGCCCTTTTAACCGCTTCAAGAGGGTCAACACCGCTTGTTTTTATGTAAATTTCGGGTTCTCCGATAAGAGGGTGGGGTATGTTGTACCTCGCAACGATGACGTCATCATCCTCAACCAGATAGTGCTGGAGAAGATTAAGGTAGGTGTGCCCCTCTCCTTTAATCACGAGCCTTACGTAGTCCTCTCCGATGTCGATAATCTTTACCTCCATACTACCACTCTCCCTTGCCGTAATCTACCGAAATTTTTCTCTTCTCAATTCTCCCACACTCCGGACATTTAAGCATGTCGCCCTCTCTGACCATCTCAACCTTGCAGACGCTGCACAAAGCCCTAAGAACGCCCATCTCCTTCTCCTTCGTTGAGAGTCTGAGGTTGTCCCCTATAACTCTGGCCTTTAGTATGTCGAGGTATCCTACAGCTTCGGAAATGTCCTTAACGTATCCCTCGTCGACGTTGGAAACGTGCAGAATTCCTATTCCCCTGTTGCTCGGATCCCTCTTCTCGCCTTTCTTGTTTGAAACTTCAATTAGAGCAATGGAATTTCTGAGGTCGACGACTCTGCCCAGGACAACATCGCCTTTAACTATCTCTGGAATTGGAGAGATGCTCTCAACTTTTGCCACCCTGTCCTTAATGGTTAGCTTTCCAGCAACTGCAGCAAACAGCTCTCCTTCCTCCTCGTAAACTCCCTCACCCTTTACATACTCCTCCGCAGAACCTATTCTATCTCCCGGCATTACGAATCTCATGTTTCTCAATCCTGAACACTTCTACGGGTATATACTTAAATGCTTTTTCGTGGAAGGAATATGTCCTTTTGAGAGGTATGGAGAAGTTCCACTGATGCGTAACTTTAAAGCCATGCTCTTCTGAAAGCTTTCTAACGAATTTTGAGCTTCCTGCAGAGTGTATGGTGTAGACTACCCTTGAAATATCGAAAGCTTTGAGTAAAAAAGGCCTATCTGCATGTCTTCTCTGTATGCCGAAAGGTGGGTTCATCACGGTCGTTACCTCCTTCTTGCACTGGAATTTTGACACCTCAGCTTTTGCAAAGTCAGCATCCACCCCTAGATTGATTGCGTTCTCCCTCGCTATTTTCAGTGCCTCGGCATCAAGGTCAACTCCGACAGAGTAATGGTCAAGGAGCGAGCAGGCTATTGCCAGAATTCCCGTGCCACACCCCAAATCGACGACGATGTCAAGATCACCGTTAAGTTCCGCTGTGATGGCGATGAAGGCTGCAAGCTTGGGCGGGGTGGTGTACTGCTCAAGCTCTATTTTCGGGTTTCTGAATCCCCTAAGGCTTTCCAGCAGTTATCTCCAGCTCCCTCTTTTTCATGCTCAAGACCGGCTTTCAAAAAGCTTTAACTTCCCCCAAGTCGACTTCAGTGTCAACACATCCCGTCTTTCGCAGGGAACGCACTGGTGGGGTATGTCTTTCAGCGTCAGTCTCTCGCTTGCTTCACAAAGTTCTGGAAGGCATGCTACGCCGAGGCAGGCAAAGGAATCCATTTCGAGACTTTTCAGAATTCTGTAAATCATGCTCCCTCCGGGAACTATGTAGAGGTGTTTATACCCCAGTTTCTCCGCTGTTTCAACAATTTCAGCTATGTCGCAGCTTCCACACTTCTTGCAAACATATTCCTTCTCTGTTAGCTCTGCCTGGCAGTTCTTTGAGTTTCTGAGGCACTGGGGCAGGAAGATTAGCCTTTTCTCCACAGGAAGCCCCTCCCACTCTTTCCTGTAAGCCCTGTTCTTTACGAGAATGTATATGTAGTCTGCAAGCCCTTCGCCTTCTCCCAGAATTTCAGGGCAGCCTTTATGGCATTTTTTGAGCTTAAATCTGCTCCAGCAGAGACAAGCCTTGATATGACTCTGTCTATCATTCGGTAGGAATTATTTGTTGAGGATTTAAACTTTGCTTTACATCAAACCCCCATCCACACAACCTTCTTGTCGTTATCCCTTCTCGGCGGGACAGGAGGCTGCTTTGCAGGATAGCCTACGGTGATGACTGCAACAAGCTTTTTGCCCTCAATACCGAGAGCCTTGTTTATCTCCTCCTCCACATGCACAGGCCCCGTCATCCAGCATGTCCCCAGCCCCATGGCGTGAGCTGCGAGAAGCATGTTCTGAATTGCTGCTGCAACACTCTGAACATCACTGTAGTCGTCTCCAGTTGGAGTGTAGTAAGCAAACACAGCTGCGGGAGCATTTCCAAGGTTTTTGAAGAATCTTTTCGTCTGGTCTATTACCTTGGGCGTTTCAGCAAAGAACCTCTGCAATCTGGGCAGAATAAAATCGTAACCCTTCTCTATAACGTTCAGCAACCTCTTCAACCTCTCCCCTGCAACAACAACGAAAAACCACTGCTGCCTGTTCATGGCTGAGGGTGCCACATGGCAAGCTCGATCATCTTCTCAAGCTTCTCTCTCTCCACTGGTTTTTCGAGGTAAAACCTGTGGCTTCTTCTCGTCTTTATAACATGTTCGACGCACTCAAGTAGCTCCATAAAGATTAAAAATTATGTTCAGTTAAAAGCTTTTTGAAAAGAGCTTTATATTCACACGGTAATTTGTTTTAGATGGTTACTGGTATTGTCTTCCACGAGGAGTATCTGAAGCACGAGCAGAGCCCGACACATCCTGAAAGGCGTGAGAGGCTTGCTTACACAATGGACCAGCTCAGAGAGGAGGGTATATTCGAGAGTGAGCGCATAGTTCTTTTGGAGCCCTTCAAGGCATCACTGGAGGACGTTCTTGAGGTGCATACTGAAGAGTATGTCAGATTTCTCGAAACGGAGAGCAAGAGAGGTGGCATTATCGATTTTGATACCAACATTCCTGTAGGAGTTTTTGACAGGGCTTTGCTGGCAGCCGGTGGGGCAATCAGGGCTGCTCAGGCAGTGCTTAACAAAGAGTGCGAGAACGCATTTGCGATGATCCGCCCTCCGGGGCATCATGCGAAGCCCTACATTGGTGCGGGGTTCTGCTACCTCAACAACATGGCGATAATGGTTAAGTGGCTGCTGAAGCAGGGGTTTAAGAGGATTGCCATCCTTGACTGGGATGCCCACCATGGAGATGGCACTCAGGAGATTTTCTACAGCGATGATAGGGTTCTTTTCATCTCCACCCACCAAATGCCCCTCTATCCCGGAACAGGCTATCCTGAGGAGTGTGGGATTGGCAAGGGGGAAGGATACAGCAGTAAACATTCCCCTTCCACCAGGAACGGGGGATGAAGGCTACGATGATGGTTATTGACGAGATTATAGAGCCGGTTGTTAACGAGTTCGAGCCCCAGTTCATCGCAATCTCTGCCGGACAGGACAACCACTTCACCGACCCGATAACGAGCTTGGCTTTAACAGCCAGAGGTTATGCGGAGATGATGCGTAGGGCTGTTACAATGGCTGAGAAACACTGCGACGGAAGGCTCGTTGCCGTTCTTGAGGGCGGGTATAGCGTTGAGGGTGCTTTACCCTACACAAATCTTGGGATAATTGCAGCAATGGCTGGCTTTGACCTGTCTGCCATAAGGGAACCCGAGAACTACCTTCCTGAACTGCTCTGGAGGAAGAGGGATTCGGCTCTGGTGAAGCTGAGGCACAACATAGAGGACGTGAAGAGAGTCCACTCCAAATACTGGAAGTGCTTCAAATGAACCTCGAAGAGTTGAGGAAGATACAGGAGGAGATGGCCAGGAGTGTGGTTCTTGACGACCTAATCCCTCTTGAGGAGCTTGAATACGTTGTTGGGGTGGATCAGGCTTTTATCGACGATGAGGTCATTTCCTGTGCTGTCAAGCTAACTTTCCCAGAGTTGGAGGTTGCTGATAAGGCAGTAAGGGTTGAGAGAGTAACTTTTCCCTATATCCCCACTTTTCTAATGTTTCGGGAAGGCCAGCCGGCAGTGAATGCGGTAAAGGGCCTTGTTGATGATGAAACGGCAATCATGGTTGATGGTAGTGGAATTGCCCACCCAGAAGGTGCGGGCTGGCAACCTACATCGGTTTAAAGCTGAACAGACCGACGGTTGGTATTACCAAGAAAAGGCTTTTTGGAGAAATGATTGAGGTTGAAGACGGTCTCTGGAAGCTTTTGGACAGGGACAAAACCATAGGATACGCTCTTAAAACGTGCAAGAGATGCAAACCGATCTACATCTCACCTGGGAGCTACATTTCCCCCGATTCGGCTCTGGAGCTGACGAGAAGATGTCTTAAGGGGTACAAGCTTCCCGAGCCGATAAGAATTGCTGACAAGCTTACAAAGGAAGTTAAAAGGGAGCTTAAGCACAACCTCAAAGCTTAAATAACAGTTTGTCGCAAGATAAACCTGAAGCGGGGTGGGGTAGTCAGGTGATCCCGGCGGGCTCATAACCCGCAGATCCGTGGTTCAAATCCACGCCCCGCTATTTGCTCAGCCCCCACCTCCCCCCCGCTATCACCTTTTTGATTGGTTATTTTTAATTAGAGTTAAATAGTGCTCTTGTTATTATACATCTTTCTTCACAACAAATAACAAAATTAACTGTTATAAAATTTTTGTTTCGCGCATAATTATATAAAACTGGTCAAATACCTTTAAATAACTTCGTGAGTAGATGACGGGAATGAAGAAGTTGGAGCTCTACACCTATGAAGATGCGGTCAAGGATATGGAGGAAGGACCTACTGAAGCAGAGGTTACTGCAAAAAAGTGGGAGTCCATTATATACGCTTTGAGAGAGATCGAAGAGGTTGCGCTGCAGCTAACACCTCTCTGCGAGAAGTACATCGACTTTGATTGCGAAGGCTGCCCGCTGACAAACTTCGATCTTCCATGTTCTGAAGCATTATCGACCTACAGCCTCTTCTGCGGTGACCTGAAGAAGCTGAGAATGGTTGCAGAGAACATGCTTTCGATGATTCTCGCAGCAGGGAGGTATGAAGAGAGGAGGAACAGTTTTTTCGTCTAAGTGCAAAGTCTGCGGTAAGCCTGCCCCCTCTTCTCTCCCAATTTGCCCTGTATGCTCTAAGAAAGATGAAGCCCTTGAAATTGCTCCGTTACTTCATCAACCTCTTTACGAAAGAAGGGTTGAAAGGTGCAACCTCTGCAGCAACAACTGCTCGGAAATTGCTCTTTGCGGCAAGCCCGAATACGGCAAATTGACCTACTACGAGGACCCTTTACCTACGAACTGCTGCAACGCCTGGTTTTGCAAGGGGAGCAAGCTTACAGGCACTAACCTTGCAGTCTTCTACTACGGATGCAACTTCGACTGTCTTTACTGCCAGAACTGGACTCACAAGTACTTCGAAGATGCCAGAACTGTCAGCATTGATGAGCTTCTGCGTGCTGTGGAAAACTTCAGAGTTAAGTGCGTCTGCCACTTCGGTGGTTCACCTGAACCGCAGCTCCCCTTCGCGTTAAAGTTCAGCAGAACAGCATTGAAGCTCAGAGAGGACCTGATAATTTGCTGGGAGTGGAATGGGTCTGGAAACACTCACTTGGCATTAAAAGCTGCGGAATTAAGCTCAATGTCTGGAGGAACTGTTAAATTCGACCTCAAGGCCTGGAATCCAAACCTCCACGTACTGCTTACGGGTAGAGATAATGAAAGAGTGCTGTACAACTTCGAAAGGATTTTTGACAAACATGGTGAGGTGCTTTCTGCAACAACACTACTCGTGCCCTACTACGTTGATGAGGAGGAGGTGGAGGCATCGCCCGCTTCATATCCTCACTCAATCCCGAAATTCCCTACAGCCTTCTTGTCTTTCATCCAGATTACAGAATGTCCGACTTCCCCGTCACTCCGGTGGAGCAGGTGAGAAGGTGCTACCTTGCAGCGAGAAAACACCTTAAAAATGTGAACATCGGAAACCTACACCTTCTTGGACTTTAAAAGCTCTATCACTCCGTCAAAGGTGTACTCTTTTGGTATCTCAGCCATTATGCCCTTTTCAGCCAGAACCTTTGCTGTCGGAGGGCCGATGGCAACAACAAAGCCCCTCCTGAGGGCCTTTAAGCACTCTTCGTCGCAGAGGTCAAGAAAGCTCCTCGCTATCATGCTGCTCGAGAAAATGATAGCATCGTAAAAACCAGCCTTAACTCTCTCTATCTCTTTCCTCTGCTCCTCTCCCTGCAGCTTTTCGATTCTGTAAACCTGGATTTCCCTGAAGTCCGCTACATCCGAGAGTCTCTTTATAGCCTCACTGCCAGCATTGCTCCTGAAGGCAACAACTCTTCTTCCCTTCAGCATTTCAGCAAACTCTCTGCAAAGAGTTTCTGAGTCGAATTTGGAGGGCAAAAGCACCTCATCAGCGTCTATTAACTCAGCGGTTTTTTTGCCGATAGCTATAACTCTTCTCAGCTTAACGCCCCTCTCCCTCAATGCCCTTGCAGCATTCTGGCTCGTAACTATGGCAAAGTCGTGCTCAGGAACATCAAAATCAAGGTAGGTCAGTTTGATGAAAGGGCATCCGTAGGCATCAAATCCTTCCTCGCGAAACCTCTTAAGCGTCTCGTCGAGTAGCTCAGCAGGACGGAGAATCAGAACTTTCATAGGAGTTCTTCTCTTAAATCGCTCAGGAAGGGGAATTTTTCCCTGACCTCGTAAACATCTCCGAGCCTTATGTCGCTCATCATTACCTCCTGGTATTCAGAAGCTTCGATGAGAACAGTTCCCATGGGATCGATGAGCATCGAGTGCCTCCATAGTCGAGGTCACCTTCAACGCAGTTCACGCCGGCAACGAAAACCTGGTTTTCAATTGCTCTTGCCTGAAGGAGCACTCTCCAGTGATCTATCCTCTCCTTTGGAAACTCTGCCGGAATGACGATTATTTCAGCCCCCATTTTGACAAGCTTTCTGGAGAGTTCAGGAAATCTCACTTCGTAGCATATTAGCAGACCAATTTTGCCGAGATGTGTCTCAAAAACTTCGAGCTTATCTCCTGCTTTGAAGTACTTTCTCTCATTTGTCAGAGGGAATAGGTGGGTTTTTCTGTACTTCCCTATTATTTTTCCTTTGTGAATTATCACTGCCGAATTGTAAAGATCCTCACCCTCTCTTTCTGCGACACCTGCTATAATCATAATGTCCTTCTGCTCCGAAATCTTCAGGAGCAAAGAGAGCTCCTCTTCCAGTGGCTCTACTGTCTCATAGTTGTGCCTGTAAAATCCGGTGTTGAAAACTTCTGGCAGTATTACCATGTCTGCCTTGACCTGCAGAGCCCTTTTGATAAGGCTCATCCCCTTCATTATGTTCACTTCTCTATCAGGCAGGATTCTCTGCTGAGCCAGAGCTATACGGATTTTCTCAGAGGTATTCAATTATCTCACCCTCCTTCGTTATTTTCCAACCACCATCCTTCTTTTCAATGCAAAAACCCCACTCAAGGATTTTGAGGTGATAATCGAGTTCCTTTTTGCTAAGCTTCAACTTTTCCATAATCTCTTCCTCGCTCTTCCCTTCAGCTATCATCTTCAGGATTTCTTTCCTGACAGGATTCGCGACAGCCTTGTGATACCTCTCGTGATATACCCTGCTTTTCTCAATGCTGTCGCTGTACTCTTCCCAGCTTGACATCTTTTTAAACTTGCTCTGCCAAGATTTTAACCTTTCGAGTGGTTTATATAACCTCCATGAAGGGTGGGGGCAATGAGGGAGAAAATACTTTCAGTCCTTGAAGATTACGACAGGAGCAAAATCCACATTGGGACGATTGGAAGCCATTCGGCACTTAACATTCTCAAAGGAGCAAAGGATGAGGGGTTCAGCACGGTCTGCATTTGCAGAGAGAGGGAAAAAAAGGTTTACGAGAGTTTCGGTGTTGCCGATAAGTTCGTTATCGTTTCCGATTATCCGGATTTACTCGAAGAGGAGATTCAGGAGGAACTCAGGCAGTTGAACACCATTTTAATTCCTCACGGCTCCTTCAACGCTTACATAGGGAAATTTGATTCATTGCTGCTCCCTATGTTTGGAAACAGAGAACTGATGGTCTGGGAGACGGACAGAGATAAGCAGAGAGAGTGGCTGGAAAGGTCAGGAGTCAGGATGCCGAAGAAATACACCAGCCCTGAAGAAATAGAGGGTCTGGCCATTGTAAAGTATCCCGGAGCGAAGGGGGGAATGGGCTACTTCATAGTTTCTTCTCCGGAAGAATTTTACGAAATTTCGGAGGAAATGGTGAAAAAAGGTCTTATACATGAAGATGACGTCAAAAATGCAGAAATACAGGAGTACATCCTCGGAGCGAACATATACTTCTCCTTCTTCTACTCCCCAATTTACGGCAGGATTGAGCTCATAGCTGTGGACAGGAGGTACGAGTCGACCGCGGATGCGCTGGGCAAGGTTCCTGCAAAGGAGCAGATCAGAGCGGGCATCAATCCAACATACACGGTAATCGGTAACTTCCCCGTAGTTTTAAGAGAGTCTCTGCTTGTGCAGGCCTTCGAAGCTGCTGAGGGCATAGTTGAGGTATCCAAGGAGATAGCCTACCCCGGAATGGTCGGGGCGTTCTGCATTGAGTCGATTTTCGATGAAAATGCAATGATGTATGTCTTTGAAATTTCTGCAAGAATAGTAGCTGGAACGAACGTTGGAATTCCTGCCTCACCATACTCCTACATCCTCTTCGGGGAGAACATGTACATGGGGAGGAGGATAGCCAGGGAGATAAAGCTTGCAGTTGAAAAGGACATGCTTGGAGAGCTAATCTACTGAGCCAATTTGCTGAAGCGAAAAGTATTAAGTTTAACAATCGTTAGGAAAAATATGGAGGATGAAATAAGGAAAGCAGCGGAGATTCTTGCCAAATCGAAGCATGCAGTCGTCTTTACAGGCGCTGGAATCTCAGCTGAGAGTGGAATTCCAACGTTTAGAGGGGAGGATGGTTTGTGGAGAAAGTATGATCCCGAAGAGGTAGCCTCAATTTCGGGATTCAGGAGAAATCCAAGGGCCTTCTGGGAATTTTCAATGGAAATGAAGGATAAGCTGTTTGCAGAGCCAAATCCTGCTCATTACGCTATAGCGGAGCTGGAAAGGATGGGGATCGTGAAGGCTGTCATCACACAGAACATCGACATGTTACATCAGAGAGCTGGAAGCAGGAGAGTTCTGGAGCTTCACGGAAGCATGGACAAGCTCGACTGCCTTGACTGCCATGCAACATACGACTGGAGCGAGTTCGTTGATGACTTCAACAAGGGCGAAATCCCACGCTGCAGGAAATGTGGTAGCTACTACGTCAAACCAAGAGTGGTGCTTTTTGGAGAGCCATTGCCGCAGAGAACTCTTTTTGAGGCCATTGAAGAGGCAAAGCACTGTGACGCGTTCATGGTCGTAGGCTCCAGCCTTGTGGTTTACCCTGCCGCTGAGCTTCCTTACATTGCGAAGAAAGCCGGAGCCAAAATGATTATCGTTAATGCGGAACCAACACTGGCTGACCCCATTTTCGATGTTAAGATACTTGGAAAGGCTGGAGAGATTCTTCCCAAAATCGTGGAGGAAGTTAAGAGGCTTAGACAGTGAAAATAATATTTTTCTATTTTATTTTCTAAAACTTTTCTTTAATATTCCACCATCAGAAAATTATAAATATCCCTCACGACCATTAAAGAATATTAAAATTAAAATTGGAGGTGGTGTGAATGGTGGAGCTTGATCTGACCCAGATTCAGAAGGATATACTGTATGCGTTGATAACGCTGTATAAGAAGAAATCTGGTGGATCAGTGAAAGGAGAGGAGATTGCAGAGCTTATTAACAGAAATCCCGGAACCGTAAGGAACCAGATGCAGGCTTTAAGGGCACTGGGACTTGTAGAAGGTGTGCCGGGACCAAAAGGAGGTTACAGACCGACCTCAAAAGCCTACGAGCTTCTATCTGTAACGAGGCCAGAGGAATCTGTTGTTGTCCCTGTAGTGGTCAATGGGAACGTTATGGAGGAGCTGTCTGCCGAGGAGATCGCTTTGCCATCTATCTCGAATCCGAACATCTGTCAGGCAAGGGTAAGGATCATTGGCGACATCAAAAAGATTAATCCGGGAGACAGTGTGATTGTAGGTCCCACTCCCGTCAACGAGATGATGGTTTACGGAAAAGTCGTTGGAAGGGATGACACCGAAAACACAATCGTCCTCGACATAGAGAAAATTGTCGCTCTGCCGAAGGATACGGTTGGTGAGCATATGTCCGCACCGATAATCTCCGTCGATGCTGAGGAGAGTGTTGTCAACGCTGCAAAGGTGCTTGCCGAAAACGGAATTTACTGCACACCTGTTAAGAAGGACGGCAAGTTCGTGGGTATATTCACTCTCGACCACGTGGCAAAGGCTGTTGCTGAAGATAAGTTGAATGCAAAGGTTGAGGAAGTGATGAGGCCAAAGCTTGTGATGGTGGAAAAGGACACCAAGATCGGCGAAGCTCTCAGACTCATGAGGGACGAGAAAGTGAGAATTCTGCTCGTAACGGACAAGGGAGAGCCAGTTGGAGTCATAACAGACCAGAAGATCCTGACGAGACTCGCTCCGGAGCAGGTGGAAGTCTAAAAAACTCTTTTATTTTTTTTAATCCTGCTCTTCAGCTTTGTTCTGTCAATTTTGGCATCACTCAATTTCTGCCTTCACGGTCACAAACAGCGGTCCCCTCACGTCAATCTTCCCTTTCTTCCAGAGAATGTATCTCCTGACGTTTTCGTGGATGTAGAGGTTTATGTCAGAGAGGTTTTCCACGACCCTCGCTTTTACCTTTACCTCCTTCTGCTCTCTCATTGCAGCTTCCTCGATTTTTCTTGCTGCAAAATAAGCAAAGCCGTCGATGTACCTTATTCCTGTAGGCACACCCTCCTCAAAGAAGCTCTTCCACTTCTTTGTCTTCGGAATGCCGTAAATGTCCCCCTTGTAAACAACAACTTCGTTTGCGTAAGCCGGGCCGCAGAGCTTTGTGTTCTCCTCTTCCTCAACCACATAAACTCTGAGCTTTTTACTCATCATCTCTCCGTCGAATGCCAGAAAGCTGCACGGACTCGGCTCTGAAGCATGTTTTTCTGCGGTATCCACGATGCTCTGGGCAATTCTCAGTCCAGCAGCAGTCTGGGGCACTTCTTTAACTTTTATTTCCCTTGCAATGTCAAGGTCACTGAGCTTGATTTCTCCGTGAATTTGCGGATAAACCATCTTCCTCACATCATCGTAGCCGTAGAGAATCATTGCCAGCCTTTCCACACCAAGACCGAGGTTCATTACTGGATACGGAATGTCGTACTCTGCCAGAGCAGTGGGGGAGTAGATGCCGAAAGTTGCAATCTCAATCCAGCCATCGCTGTATTTGGTGCTCGAACCCACAAGCTTGGGATGGAAGGCAAAGACCTCTGTCTGAGTGTCTGGGATGTAGTACTTGCTCCTCTTCTCATCCTTTTGAACCTGAAATTCTCAAATCCAAACTGTCTCAGCAGAGCCTCGGCAACAGCCTTGCCGTCATCAACACTCAGTTCTTCATCAACAAGCACGCAGCTTGCGGAGAAGTACGTGTAAAGTCTCGTTGCATCCTCTCCCTGCTCCCTTCTGAAGCAGCGGTCTATGCTGAAAAGCTTGATTGGAAGGGGGAGCTTGTCTGCGATATGGCTCAGCGTTATGAACCACCCCGTTGTCATGTGACTTCTGAGAGTGAGTGTTGAGGAGAGGGGCTTCAAGTCCTTGAACTCAGGAAAAACCTCATCGAGTATTCTCACGGCAGTGATGTCATCAACATCAAGAACCTCCGCAATGAGGTAGCTCAGATCATCCCCGTCAATTTCTCCCTTCTTGTAGCGGTGGAAAATCTCCTGCAAGGGCTTTGGATCGACCTGCTTTTTGGTGACCTGCTCAATCTGTCTGACCTTTTCCGCAGACATTCCCACGTTTGGCTTGGGAAGAGTGGCGAGGTAGAAGCACCTGTCAAGGACGGCCAGAGCCTCCCTTCCGAACTGCTTTTTGACGTGGACGTCCTCAACAATCAGAGGGTTCACAACTTCGGAAAAACCTATGGAGAGGTATGCTTCTCTCAGCCTTTGAATCGTGGCGAATAAGGGATGCTCTCTACCAAAGCTAAATCCTATCCTCGGATACAGCTCATTTGGACTTCTCTCAGCGAGAATTTCCTTTCCAGCTTTCCAGGCAGCTTCGAAGTCCTTCTCTGCAAGTTCTCTGTACTTCTGCGGGTCAAATTTCATAACGGCTGAGATACAAAAGGCTATTTATCTTTTTGTTTACGATCTCTGTGCTCAGAAGGGACAAAAGGAGGGAGTCGAGGATTGCCAGAGAGAGGGTTTTTTACCTCATAAAAAGGGCTGAGGAGTGGAAGAACATCGACTACGAGCTGGCAAGGCGATACGTGGAGCTTGCAAAGAAGATAGCAATGAGGTACAGAGTTAGAATTCCGCGTGAGCTCAAGGCAACTTACTGCAAAAAGTGCCTTTACCCTTACAAGGCGGGAAGGTTCAGAGTTAGGGTAAAAAAGGGGAGGGTTGTCATAACCTGCCTCAACTGCGGTTTTGAGAGACGGATTCCGATTGTTAAAGGGTTGAACCGTAAACTTTAAATTGCCACTTTGAAACTAAGTAGCATGACAAAGATTGGCAAACGAATAAGGATTGAGAGGATAATCAACCGAGAAAGCGGGAACACCGTAATCGTCCCTATGGACCACGGTGTGTCCATGGGACCGATTGAGGGCCTGAAGAACCTTGCAGAAACGGTAAATGCCGTGGCAGAGGGTGGAGCAAATGCAGTCGTGTTGCACAAGGGCGTTGTTGATTTTGGCCACGGAGGATACGGCAAGGATGTGGGGCTAATCATCCACCTCAGCGCGTCAACCTCACTCGCTCCGGACCCAAACGAGAAGGTTCTGGTGTGCACGGTTGAGGAGGCAATAAAGCTTGGTGCTGATGCTGTAAGCGTTCATGTGAATGTTGGAAGCAAAACTGAGGCCAACCAGCTGAGCAATCTCGGGGAGATTTCGAAAATTGCCGCTGAGTGGGGAATGCCACTGCTGGCTATGATGTACCGAGAGGGGATGGGATAAACCAGTTCGATGAAAAAGCTGTCGCTCTCGCTGCGAGGGCAGGAGCAGAGCTTGGAGCGGACATCATCAAGACAAACTTCACGGGGGATGTTGAGAGCTTCAGGAGGGTTGTGGAGGGATGCCCCGTCCCTGTTGTTGTGGCTGGTGGGCCGAAGATGAGCAGCGACGAGGACATACTTAAAATGGTCAGGATGGCAATAGATGCTGGAGCGAGGGGAGTTGCTATCGGAAGGAACATTTTCCAGGCTGAAAATCCGACAAAGATGACCAGAGCCATATCAATGATAGTCCACGATAACGCTGAAGTAAGCGAGGCTCTGGAGTACTTGAAAGGTTAGCTTATGTAATCGTCAAGATTTTCTATTTTCCTTCCGCAGTAATGGCACCTTGCCGTTACACTCCTTTCTTCTGTTTTAATGTAAAATTTCGGTGTTATTGGCTCCCTCTCGGCATTGGAAATACAGGCGTGGTTGGGGCACTTGAGCACTCCCTCCACCACTTCTGGAGGGCTGACCTTAAACTTCCTCTCTATCTCGTAATCTCTTATCAGGTTGATTGTGGCGTTTGGAGAGATCAGAGCGATTTTGTTGAGTTCTTCATCCTGAATAAACATCCCCTCGACCTTGACAATGTCCTTCCTGCCCATTTTGCTGCTCGGAACGTTCATGGCCATTGAGACCGTTAAGTCGGTGCAGGATGGATTTTCAGGATTTTCAACACCAGAAGAGCCTTTCCAGCGTTGATGTGGTCTATAACTGTCCCTTCCTTGATTTTACTAACAACAAGCTCCTTCACAGCATCACCTCGCTGAGTATTGCCATTCTGACCGGAACTCCGTAAAAGGACTGCTGGAAGTATCGAGCATGCTTTGTTGAGTCGACCGATGGGTGTATTTCGTCAACCCTCGGAAGTGGGTGCATCACAATCATTCCCTCCTTTGCATTCTTCAGAGTTTCTGCTGTGATGCGGTAGCTGCCAGAAACTTTCCTGTACTCCTCTTCATCAGGAAAACGTTCTTTCTGTATCCTTGTAACGTATAACACGTCTATCTCCGAGATTACATCTTCCAGCCTGGCTCTTTTAATCTCCCCATTCACGTCTTCAATTATATCCTCTGGTAGGGCGAGGGCTTCGGGGCTTATGAGGTATATCTTCATTTCAAAGAGGGCGAGGGCCCTTATCAGAGAATGGATTGTTCTCGAATACTTGAGGTCACCCATCAGTGCAATGGTTATCCCGTCAAGCTTTCCGCACTCTTTTTTGATGGTGTAGAGGTCAAGGAGCGTTTGAGTAGGATGCTGCCCCGCACCATCACCAGCGTTGATGACAGGGACTGTTGAGTTCTCTGCAGCGAAACGTGCCGCACCTTCGAGAGGATGTCTAATTACGATGGCATCACAGTAACCTGACACCACACGAATTGTGTCTGCCAGAGTCTCCCCTTTGGCAACGCCGCTTGCCTCCTGGGCTGTCATGTTTATTACATCCCCTCCAAGCCTCTTCATTGCCACTTCGAAGCTCATTCTTGTTCTGGTTGACGGCTCAAAGAATAGGTTTCCAAGTATCTTGCCTTCAAGAATTCTCAGCTTCCTTTTCCCCATCGCAACATCCTCAAATTCTTCGGCTTTTTTGAGAATGTAGTTTATGTCTTCGCGATCTAGATCTGTAATAGAAATGAGGTGCTTCATCGAAACCAGTAGGACATTCGATATTAGAACTTCACCATGTTACTTTCTGTCAGGAAATTTTTTCAGGAAAAATTTAAATGTTATCAAATTGACTATTGCTATGCCGAGTTCTACTGGTTTGAAGGAAAATGTTGCCGGAGCGCTGAGCTACCTGCTTGGCCCCATCACGGGAATTCTTTTCCTCGTAATGGAGAAGGAGAGTGAGTTTGTGAGGTTCCACGCCATGCAGTCGACGATAACCTTTGCGGGGTTCTGGGTGCTGGAAATCGTTCTCTCCTTTATACCCTACATCGGATGGATGCTTCTTCCAATCGTATGGCTGATTGCACTTATAACCTGGTTGCTGTGCATGTACAAGGCCTACAGCAACGAGTGGTTCAAGCTTCCGGTTGTTGGGGACATTGCAGAGCAGCAAATAAGTGAGTATGAAAGCATTCGAATTTGAGGCTGGCAAAGCTTTCCTGCTGAGGCTGGACTATGGAAAGGAGCTGGTAAGGCAAATTGAAGACTTTATGGAGGAGGAAAAGTCAATCCAGGCAGCCCACATCTCAGCAATAGGGGCAGTAAGGAATGCCGTAATAGGTTACTACGACCAGGAGAAGAGAGAGTACGTGAAGAGAGAGCTGAAAGAGCCACTGGAGATTTTGAGCTTGTCGGGAAATGTTTCTGTCAAAAATGGTAGGCCTTTCTGCCATCTACATGTTTTGCTGGGAAAAATGGGGAGATTTACGGAGGCCACTTGTTCAGTGCTGAAGTTTTTGCCTGCGAGGTTTTTGTCCTGCCGCTGAAGGGAGATGCTCCTGAAAGGTCTTTTGACGAGCAGACAGGGCTGTTTTTGTGGTAGCTCAACGCTTGTTTCTGGGCATACAGATTATCTCCTTTATTTCAGCATCGAAAAAGTTATTCATGTGAGCCGGACGGATAACTACAGCAGTATCAGCCCCCCTGCTTCTTCCACCGACGGCAACGACTTCCTCAATTGGAATCGCTCCGCTGTCAGCGGCCATCACTGTAATCTCAACGCAAACCTTCATCCCGTGGCCAAATAGGGAGCGGAGAGCTTCAGCAATGGCCTCGGTTCTGCTAACTCCTCCAAGCTTCCTGCTGATGCTTCTCTCCAAACCAGAGAGGATGTGGGACTGCCTCACGATTTTTGCTCCCTTCTCTCTGAGCTTTTCTTCCACTTCTGGAGGCATTGTGTTCTCCCCTTCCTTCAAAAAGCCGGTATGGTAGGTAACGACAACCACTTCCAGACCCTCAGCGATTTCAATGGCTTTCAGGGCAGTGTCGCCGTACGATGAAGCCACAACCAGATGCTTAATGCCAAGCTCCCTGGCCCTCTCGACCGCGAGCCTCAAAGTTTCTTCAGTGTTCTCCTTTCCGGGTTTGTCGAAATAGACGATCTTCTTCTCCATGGGCTATGTTGGGGATGTGGATTTAAATGTTAAATGGTGTTCAAGCTGATGTCAGAGATGCTGAAATGCGTGGTGGTTCAGTTAGATCTGGGAACTTCGCAAACTTTAAATATGCGATATGTATGGTAATGCATATCGGGTGATACTGTGAGGCTCAGAATTTTCCTTCTCCTGGTGCTGGCATTGCTGTGGCTTGGATGCTCCACCAACGAGAAAGCTGAAAACGTAAATCTGAAGGTCTTCCATGCAGGAAGCTTGACCGAGCCGATGAAGGCATTTAAGCAGGCTTTTGAGGAGAAATATCCGAACGTGGAAGTGCAAACTGAAGCTTCAGGAAGTGCCGCAACAATTAGGAAGGTTACCGAGCTTGGAAGAAAGGCTGACGTGATTGCAACGGCCGACTACACCTTAATTCAAAAAATGATGTATCCGGAGTATGCTAACTGGACGATAATGTTTGCCAAAAACCAGATTGTTCTGGCCTACAGGAGCGACAGCAGGTATGCGGATGAGATCAACCCAAGCAACTGGTACGAAATCCTGAAAAAGCCAGATGTTAGATTCGGCTTTTCCAACCCTAACGACGACCCATGCGGTTACCGCTCCCTTATGGCTATACAGCTTGCAGAGCTTTACTACAATGACTCAACCATATTCGACGAACTTGTAGCAGATCACTCAAATCTCCGATTTGTTGAGGAGAATGGCAGCTACGTTCTCAGAATGCCACCTTCCGAGGACATAGAAGTCAATAAGAGCAAGATTATGGTCAGAAGCATGGAGATGGAACTGATTCATCTTCTTGAGAGCGGGGAAATCGACTACTTCTTCATTTACAAAAGCGTGGCCAGGCAGCACGGCTTTAACTTCGTTGAGCTTCCTGCCGAAATAGACCTCAGCAGCCCAGATTATGCTGAGTTTTACAGCAAGGTTAAGGTGGTGCTGGCAAACGGCGAAGAAGTTGCAGGAAAGCCAATTGTTTACGGCATAACCATCCCGAAAAATGCTGAGAACAGGAAAATTGCCGAGGAATTCGTCAAACTCGTAATCAGTGAAGAAGGGCAGAGAATTCTCAGAGAGCTTGGGCAGGAGCCTCTTATACCGGCAAAGGCAGACACTCCCAGCCTTCCGGAGTCGCTGAAGGGCTTGGTGGAGGTATCATGAGACTGCTTTTCTCAGCCCTTCTGGCCTTCTTTTCTGCGGTAATTCTTCTTTTCATACTGCTGCCTGTTGTCACCACCGTAACTCTGCAGTTCTTCAACGCTGAGGAATTTCTGAAGGCAGCGTCTGACCCGGCAGTCTGGAAGGTCATTCTCACGACATACTATGCCGCACTGAACTCCACGGTCATTGCCATAATTTTTGGCACGCCTCTCGCATACATTCTCGCAAGGAAGGACTTTCCGGGAAAAAGCATAGTGGAGGGAATCGTTGATTTGCCCGTTGTGATTCCGCACACCGTTGCTGGAATCGCTCTGTTAGTCGTTTTTGGCTCCAAGGGATTGATTGGAAACTTCTCACCCATCAGATTCGTTGACGCCTTGCCAGGAATAGTTGTTGCAATGCTGTTCGTTTCGGTTCCGATTTACATAAACCAGGCAAAGGAGGGGTTTGCAAGCGTAGATGTCAGACTTGAGCACGTTGCGAGGACTCTCGGTTCCTCTCCGATGAGAGTTTTCTTCACCATCAGCCTCCCTCTTTCCATAAGGCATATTGCCGCTGGAGCGATAATGTCCTGGGCGAGGGGGATAAGCGAGTTTGGAGCGGTTGTGGTGATAGCCTACTACCCCATGGTTGCTCCAACACTGATTTACGAGCGTTACCTTTCTCAGGGACTGTCGGCAGCGATGCCTGTAGCGGCAATCCTGATACTGCTCAGCCTGATTGTTTTTGTTGCCTTGAGAATTCTTGTGAGGAGGGAAGATGTTTCTTAAAGTGAGAGCTGAGAAAAGGCTGGGGAACTTCAGGCTTAACGTGGACTTTGAGATGGGAAGGGGCTACTGTGTCCTGCTTGGACCTACAGGGGCAGGAAAGAGTGTTTTTCTCGAAGTTATTGCGGGAATTATCAGGCCAGACAGTGGAGAGGTGAGGCTAAATGGTGTCGACATCACCTCCCTGCCTCCGGAAAAAAGAGGGATTGGATTCGTTCCTCAAGACTACGCTCTCTTTCCCCATCTCAACGTTTACAAGAACATCGCATACGGGCTAAGAAAGGTAGTGAAGGATGAGAAGGAGCGAAGAGTCAGGGAAATTGCGGAGAAGCTTGGAATAGCACATTTGCTTGACAGAAAACCTGCAAGGCTCAGCGGTGGGGAGAGGCAGAGGGTGGCGTTGGCAAGAGCCCTCGTAATTCAGCCAAAGCTCCTTCTGCTCGACGAGCCACTTTCAGCGGTTGACCTGAGAACCAAAGGCGTTCTGATGGATGAGCTGAGGTTTGTACAGAGGGAGTTTGAAGTTCCAGTTTTTGCACGTAACCCACGACCTTGTGGAGGCAGTGATGCTCGCAGATGAGGTGGCTGTGATGCTTAACGGCAAAATTGTTGAGAAGGGAGAGCTGAAGAAAATTTTCAGTACAAAAAATAAGGAAGTTGCCGAATTTCTCTCCGCAAGGAACCTTCTGCTGAAGGTATCGAAACTTCTCGATTAAGGTTTGACTATCGGATTTCTCAGCACTCCAATTCCCTCTATCTCAAGCTCCACAACATCTCCTGGCTTCAAAAACTTTCCAACATGCATCCCGCAACCACCGCCGGGAGTGCCAGAAAGCATTACCGTGCCGGGATGGATTGTCTGATCCTTTGAGAGATGGGCAATCAGGTCGGGAATCTTCCAGTGCATGTCTTTCGTGCTTGCTACACTCCAGACTTCGCCATTAACTCTTGCCACCATTTTGAGGTTGTGCGGGTCCCTTATCTCGTCCTTTGTAACTATGCACGGCCCCATTGGAGTTGAGTTGTCGAAGTCCTTGCTCTTTAGCGGACCAAGGGGCATAGCTTTAAGCTCAACAAACTCCATATCCCTCGCACTGATGTCATTGACAATCGTGTAGCCGAGGACGTAATCCATTGCCTCCTCACTCGGAATGTTCTTCCCCCTCCTTCCAACAACGACACCAAACTCCAGCTCGTAATCAAGTATCTGGGTGAATGAGGGCCATATTACGGGTTCTTCAGGGCCTATAACCGAGTAGGGGTTCATCTTGTAACCCACAGGTACCTGATACCACTCTTGCGGTACGCTCATGCCGAGCTTTTCAAACCCCATTCTGACGTGCTCTTCGAAGGTGGAGAAGTCCACCATTAGCCTTGGCCTGATGGGTGCCTTCAGCTTTATTTCGCCGATAGACCATGCAGCTTTCTCACCACTCGGTCCCTCAACCTTTCCCTCCCTTTCCTCAACGAACTCCTTTACTCTTTCAGCTTCTTCAAGAGCCTTCTCCTCACCTTCAAGGAACTTCAGCATATCCGGAGGAATCAAGGCGTTGGCAACTCTCATCGCCACTGCAACACCTTCTTTTCTGAGCAGGGCTGCGTAGCAGAGAGTCAAGTCGAAAACCATCTCTTCATGTATGAATCCAATTCTCTCCTCTCCAAACCTCTCAAAGGTTACAAGCCTCATTTATTCCCCCTCCTGCGCTCAAGCATTTTCCTTGCCACCTCAACCATTTCATTAAACTCAATCTCTCTCCTCAAGCTCCGCATAGGCTCTGGCAACATTACCAACAATCCTCTCCGCCTCGTTCCACTTCGCTACTCACCCAAATCGATGTCCATCACCGCTTCATACCAGCTCATTCCCTTCTCGTATCTTTTCACCACCTCTTGCCAGACAAATTCGAAGTATTCGATTGCCTCAACCAAATGCTCCTTCCCTGCTGGCTCTCCATGGCCCGGAACGTAAACTTCAGCATCGAGCTCAAGAAGCTCCCTGAGTGCATTTATGCTCCCCCTGATTGACCCGCCTATGGCAAGAGGTGTGCAGGGTTTTGCGAAGAGCAAATCCCCGCAGAAGACCACCTTCTTTTGCGGAAGATATACGTAGCAGTCCCCCTTCGTGTGGGCTACACCCGGATGGCTGATCAGGATTTCAGTATCAGCGTAGAGCTTCATTCTCTTCTCAAAAGTGATATCCTGAGGTGTAATTCTGGCCCCGCTGAATTCCAGGTCGGGAAAAAGAGACTGGTAGACTTCTACAAATGCCATAAGAGTTTCCTGCCTGGCCACTTCATGGGCTACAGTGACTCCGTTGAACAGGTGATTCGTCCACACATGGTCAGGGTGGCCGTGAGTGTTGACAAGAATTCTGAAATCTTTGTCAGTTACCTCTCTAAATTTCTCAATCACCTCTCTCGCCCTGCTTTCACTTGACGCAGAATCCACGACAAATGCGTAATCTTCGCCCACTACAAGACCAATATTGTTAACGAACCACTCTCCTCTGCCCTGAATGTATGCATAGACTCCATTGGCAACTTCAACAAGCTTTCCGTACATGCCACTGGGTAGGCAAGGGTTAGATATACGTTATCTTTTTACCTCCTCAACCCCCTCCAGCCTCTTTCTCTCTCAGCAACCTCCTGAGTAGCTTTCCTGAAGCCGTTCTGGGAAGCTCTTCCACAAATTCAACCTCTCTAACCCTCTTGTATCCAGAAATCCTCTCCCTTACCCATTCAATTATGTCCTCCTCGCTTACCTTCCCCCTGTATTCTGGCTTGAGAACCACAAACGCTTTTGGAATTTCTCCAGCCTCCTCGTCCGGCTTGCCTATGACTGCAACATCCATCACAGCCTCATGCTTCATCAGCAAAGCTTCAAGCTCGAACGGTGCAATGGTGTAGCCCTTGTACTTGATAACCTCCTTTACCCTGTCCTGAAAGTGCAGAAATCCCTCTTCATCGATGTATCCCACATCTCCGGTTCTGAAGAACTTTCTCCCCTTCTCATCGTACCACCAGCACTCTTGGTTCTCCTTTTCCCTCTTCCAGTACCCTTTGAATATGTTTGGACCTCTGATGACTATTTCGCCGCTCTCTCCAATGCCGAGTTCTCTACCATCCTCAAGTGAAATCACCTTGAGCTCTATATCAGACAGTGGAACGCCCTGTGTCGTGCTTTTGTCAAGCCTCAAAGCAGGATTCGTTGTAACCATTGGACATGCTTCGGTCATCCCCCAGATTTGATTGTGCTTAAGGTGAGAATTGTTGCACTTCTCAGCAGCTACCTTCAGAAACCTTTCGACGAGTGCAGGAGCAACTGGCCAGGCACCCGTAGCAAATACCTTCAGGTAGCTCCAGTCGTAAGTCTTATCTGAACTCTCAAGAGTGTTAACGAGCGCATTCAGTGCAGGAGGAACGGCCCATGAAAATGTCCCCTTGTACTTTTCAATGTTCTCAGCAAGCATCTCTGGATTAAACATTCCCATCACAACGTACTCATTGCCGACTGTAACCATCAGATTGACCAGTCCGAATTCCGCAGAATGAAACATTGGCATGCATCCCACAATCGTGTCCATGTGCGAAAGACCTGCGCCCGCCGCAAGCTGCAAGGCATTTGCGGCTAAATTGAAGTGGGTGAGCATCACTCCTTTCGGCATTCCAGTAGTTCCGCCAGTGTATGGAATCAGCGCCACATCATCTTCAGGGTTCACCTTCACATTGTCAAAGTCCTCTGTGCCGTCATCCATAACCTCTGACAAACTGTTTTCCTCTCCAGCAACAACGAAAACCCTCTCAACTCCTGTTTTCGGAAGGACGGGTTTGACGTTCTCGTATAGCATTCTGTGAACAACCAGAGTTGTTGCTTCGCTATCATTCAGAATGTGTTCAAGCTCAAACGACTTGTACATGGGATTTATCGGCACAGGAGTTGCTGCTACTCTCCAAAGAGCGTAGACGGTCATAACATAATCGATGGAATTCGGAATGCACACTCCAACATGCTCTCCCTTCTTTACACCTCTTTTCAAGAAACCGGTTGCAAGCTTCTTTGTAGCCTCACTTATCTCCACAAAATTCATTCTTTCAGGAAACTCTGAAGGAAACTTCGGTTCCGCAGAAATTATTGCTGTCTTTTCCCCAAATTTTTCCGCTGCCATGTCTATTCTGTCAGCCAAGGAAATTTTTGGGTAATACAAACTCGGAAATCCGATTTTGTACTTTAGCTCCATGCGCTTAATCACAATTTACCATTAAATACCTTTCGGCTCCTCAACAATTCGTAGCAAATTTATCATTAAAAATTTAAGATTGCTAGCAAGTTTCCGTGCTAACTTTTAATAGTCGCCCGATAAAATCTCTAAATGGGAGCGGCGGTGGGCGGCTGACCGAGAGGAGGAAAGTCCCCCCACCCGCTGTGGCGGTAACCCCCTGAGAAGGGGGTGGAGGAGGAACAGAAACGACACCGGAACGGGGAAATGCAATGATTCCGAAAGGATGAGGTCACCCGTTCCGGATGAAACGGCCTCCTCCCCGCCGGGTGCAACGCGTATGCGGCTCAGTCTAATGCCGCCGGAACAGAAGGGGGCTTACTACCGCCACTCCCAAAGTTTTTTGAACCCTCCACAAATTTTCACTATGCGAAGGTTGCCGATCGCTCTAATCCTCGCCGTGCTTTTGCTGGGCTGTAGTCAAGCACCACAGGAGAAGCTCAGAGTGGGAATTCTGCCAATAGAGGACTCACTCCCTGTAGTTATTGCTGATGAGCAGGGGCTCTTCAAAAAGCATGGGCTTGATGTTGAGATTATCCATTTCTCCAGTGCTGTTGAGAGAGATGCTGCATTGACTGCCGGAGATGTTGATGCTGTTATAACCGATCCACTTGCGGTGATACTGCTAAGAGACAAGGGCTACGATATCAGAATTGCCTCATTGTGCTTAGGAAAAACACCCAAGGAGGGTGTGTTCGCCATACTTGCCACACCAAATTCTAACATCAACTCGGTGGAGGATTTGGATGGCAGGGGAATAGCGGTCTCGCTTAACACAATAATCGAATACGCTCTGGATATGATGCTGTCTGAGTACAATATAAACTACACCAAAGTTTCCATCCCCAAGATTCCAGTAAGAATGCAGGCTTTGCTGAACGGAAATATCGAAGCTGCTGTTTTGCCGGAGCCTCTGGCAAGCTATGCTGTCAGCAAAGGTGCTAAGCTAATTCTCAGCGATGCGATGCTGAACGAGAGCATCACGCAGACGGTCATAGCCTTCAGGGGGGACGTGGATGACGAGAAAGTTCAGAAGTTTCTGGAAGCTTACAGGGAGGCAGTGAGGGAGATAAACGCAAACAAGGAGAAATACAGGGAGAAATTCATTGAGATTGCAAGGGTGCCTGAAGACATTGCGGGCAGCTATCCCGTGCCTAACTACCCCGAGCCACAGCAACTGCCCAAGGAATACTATGACCGCTACCTCCAGTGGGCAATGCAGAAGGGGCTGATTGAGAAACCAGTCCCGTACGAAGAGGCCACCAGATGATTTCCGTAAAGAACATTTCAAAATTTTTTGGAGAACTAAAGGCCCTCGACGGTGTTAGTTTTGAAGTCGAAAAAGGGGAAACCTGCGCGATAATCGGCCCCTCCGGCTGCGGAAAGTCCACTCTGCTGCTTATTATGGCCGGCCTGCTTGAACCGTCAGAAGGTGAAGTTGTTGTTGATGGCAGAACTGTCAACTCTCCCCTCAAAAATGCTGCCCTCATTCTTCAGGACTTTGGCCTGTTTCCGTGGAAAACTGTTTACGACAACGTTGCTTTGGGCCTGAAAATAAGAGGTTACAGCAGGAAAGCAGAGAAGGAGAGGGTCACAGCACTTCTCGAAAAATTCGACCTTAAAAGCTTTGAAAAAAGCTACCCGAAGCAGCTAAGCGGTGGAATGAGGCAGAGAGTAGCCATAGCCAGAGCCATTGCAATTGAGCCTCAAATCCTCCTGATGGATGAACCCCTCTCCTCTCTCGATGCTCTATCAAGGGAGGAAATGCAGAACTTCTTGCTCAATCTCTGGAGGGAAACCAGAACAACAATGGTTCTTGTGACTCACAGCATAGAGGAGGCTGTCTTTCTTGGAAGGAAGATAATAGTGCTGACAGAGAGGCCGGGAAGAGTTAAGGCAGTAGTGGAGAACAGAGAGGCTGGAAGAGAGAGCTACAGGCATGAGGAGGTGTTTTCGAAAGATGCAAGCTTCTGAGGCAAATTATAAAGGCTACCTGATAACCTTAATCTCCCTATTCCTCATCTGGGGAGCGGCAAGCCACTTGCTTCAAAACCCTGCCCTACCCAATCCGCTCGATGTAGTGGCACTGATGCTGTCCCGAAAGGAGCTGGTATCTCACGCAGCCATAAGCCTGCTGAGGGTTCTTTACTCTCTTGCTCTGTCCCTATCTCTTGCCCTTCCTGCTGGAATATTCAGCCGTGAGAGGGTTGTTGATTCCGCAATTTCCCCGATAATCTACCTTCTCTACCCAATCCCCCACATTGTTCTTCTTCCCCTTTACATTCTCCTTTTTGGAATAGGTGATTTATCGAGAGTTCTGCTCATTGCAACCATCCTTTTTTTCCAAATTGCCGTCACAACAAGAGATGCGGCAAAGCAGGTCAGCGATTATTACATTTACTCCATACTTTCACTCGGGGCATCAAAATTTGATGTGTACAGGCATGTAATCATCCCTGCAGTGATGCCAAAGGTTCTGACTGCGTTGAGGATAAGCATAGGCACCGCCATAGCCGTTTTGTTCTTTGCTGAGAGCTTTGCCACGACGAGTGGGCTGGGGTACCTGATTATCGACTCATGGAGCAGGGCTGACTACAGGATGATGTACGCTGCGATAACCACCATGGCCCTTATCGGATTTGTCCTTTACGTTATCATTGAGAACATCGAAAGGAGGGTCTGCAGGTGGCTTTAAATTCGCGGAGGAGGTTGAGAAAAGAGTGAGGCAAGTAAAAATCTGGAATTCAACTCTGACTTAGAAACATTTTATCCGCTTGATGTCAGTGGAATTAGAAGTTAACCACAAAATAATGCCATTGGGGAAGTAGAAAACTCCCCTTGATGATTAGCTAACTGGAGTAAAAGCATTGCACATTGTCAGGAGGCTATGATTGACGATTTTTACTTTTCACCTTAGATAGAACTTCTCAGCGAGATGCTTGGCAAGAGCTACAGGCACGAACGTGAATGGAGATGGTTAAGGAGATGCTGAACAAAGGTGAGATAACACTGATTTGAGTTTTAAAAAAATATTATCAGTTCACACGAGCTTTTGAGGATTGTAAATATTAAAAGCTCGATTCAGCAGTTCGCTATGTCTTTTTTCAAAAGTTCGTTTATCCCAATTGCTGTAATTCTTAAGCATCGTTGTGATTGCAAAAGGATTGCGTGTAATGTCAAAATACCTATCAAGCTTTCTCCTATATTCATAGTTGGAAGCTCTGGAATTCTACGTTTGTTAAGGAGTGCTAAATTTCCAAGTTTGATTAACGTCTCTTGACGTCCTCTTCAGAGAATACGTTCAACCACTCTCCTTGTCGGCTTGCGCGGGTAATGATGG